>Ga0209437_100201_pt1 | contig 119080 bp, 114 predicted proteins | sample AraplaL_Cvi_mTSA_FD_184266 | JGI IMG/M metagenome (GOLD analysis project Ga0209437, IMG submission 184266) | Arabidopsis root microbial communities from the University of North Carolina, USA - plate scrape CL_Cvi_mTSA (SPAdes) (version 2) | ecosystem: Host-associated > Plants > Roots >...
CCGCTTGCGGGAATGAAAGGTGCTGACTATAAGGGCGCCACAGCACGCGCCCTTCGTCTATCGGTTAGGACGACAGATTTTCATTCTGTAAAGAGGGGTTCGACTCCCCTAGGGCGTGCCACTACCTCTTCCCCTTAATTTGATGTTTTTGCTCGCTAAGCGCTGTTATGCAGATGCGTATCTGGCGTGATCTGCGTTACGGAGCTTTCGCCGCATCCGTGACCCGCAGCTGCACGCGGCGGCTGCCCTGCCAGTGATCGGCGCCGAGCGTGCCGGCGACGTGGATCTGCGCGCCGCGCGACGACATCAGCAGCTCACCCAAGGGGGTCTCGGCCGCACGGAAGGCGATGCCATCCACTCGGCCGCCGTCCTGCGCCTCGAGCGTGATCTTGATGTGCGACTGGCCGACGAGGCGAGAATCGCGCAGACGGTGGCTCGGAAGGGCGAAGACGGGCTGTGGATGGCCCGAGCCATAGGGACCAGCTGTCTCCAGCCTATCGATCAGCTCCACGGTTGCGCCGCTTGCGCCGAGCGCACCGTCGATCTTCAACGTTTCGTTGGCAACAAGCCCTGCTACCTGTTTCTCCGCCTTCTCCGTGAAGAAGGCCCGCAGCTTTCCGAGATTGCTTCGCTCCACCGTCAGGCCGGCAGCCATCGCATGGCCGCCGCCTTTGACCAGCAGACCGGCATCAACGGCTGCGCGCACCATGCGACCCATGTCGAAGCCGTTGATGGAGCGACCGGAGCCTGTGCCCTTGCCCATCGGATCAAAGGCGATAGCAAAGGCCGGCCGGCGGAACTTGTCCTTCAATCGTGAGGCAATCAGACCGACGATACCCGGATGCCAGTTCTCGCGCGCCGTGATGATGACGGAGGCGCCATCGCCATTGCCATATTCCGCCAGCGCCTCGGCCTCCGCCTCCTGCAGCATGGCGGCTTCCATGGCCTGTCTCTCGCGATTGAGCTCGTCGAGCTTCGCAGCGATCGTGTCGGCTTCGCCCCCATCGGCCAGCGTCAGCAGGCGTGCGCCAAGAGCGGCATCGCCGATACGGCCGCCGGCATTAATGCGCGGACCAATCAGGAAGCCGAAATGATAGGGCGTGACGGGACCATTGAGGCCCGCCTTGCGAAAGAGCGCTGCGAGCCCGAGATTGCCCTGATGGCGGGCAGCGATCAGCCCTTTGACGACATAGGCGCGGTTCAAGCCCTTCAGCGGCACAACATCGCAAACGGTCGCGAGCGCGACGATATCGAGCCAGGCAAGCAGGTCGATGGATCGCACGCGGGAATCACCCGCCTCGCGCAGCAGCCGCAGCGCCGCGACAAGAACCATGAAAACCACCCCGGCGGCGCAGAGATGCCCCTGCCCCGAAAGATCGTCTTCACGGTTCGGATTGACCAGCGCGTGGCATGGAGGCAGCTCATGCGCCACCTGGTGGTGATCGATGACGACGACATCGATACCGCGTGCCTTCGCCACTTCAAGCGATTCGAAGCTGGTGGAGCCGCAATCGACCGTCACGATCAGCGTCGCGCCATTATCGATGAGCTGGCCGATAGCTGTCGGATTAGGCCCGTAGCCTTCGAAGATGCGATCGGGAATATAGATGCTGGCCGGCGCGCCGAAATGGGTCAGGAAGCGATAGAGCAGCGCCGAGGAGGCAGCGCCGTCGACATCATAGTCGCCGAAGATCGCAACGGTCTCGCCCTTCCTGATCGCGTGCAGAAGGCGCTGTGCCGCCTTCTCGCAATCGGTCAGCAGATGCGGGTCCGGCATCAGGCCGCGGATGGTCGGATCGAGGAAGGCCATGGCTTCGTCCTGCCCGACGCCGCGGCCGGCAAGCACGCGGGCAATCAGTTCCGGCAGGCCGTGCGTCTGCGCGATGGCGAGCGCCCTGTTCTGGCCGGCCTGGTCGAGTCGGGACACCCAGCGATTGCCTGATACCGAGCGCTCGACACCTAGAAATGCCCGTTGAACTGGATCGACCGGTTGCTCCACCATCTCTCCCGGAATTTGAGTGCGGCGTCCCTTTGAGGCACGCCGCCGCTGATCAGACTATTCTTTCGGCCGCTCGATGCGGATGACCTGCGGCTCGCCGACGAGATAACCCTCGTTCTTGATCGAGGCAACCGCCTTACGCACCGAATCCTCCGTCGTCGCATGGGTGACGAGGATGATTGTCTGGTGATCGGAAGGTGCCAGATGCTGCTTCGAGCGCTGGACGATCGATTCGAGCGAAATATGGTTTTCCGCCATGCGGGTCGCCACGCTAGCGAAGACGCCGGTACGGTCGAGAACGGTGAGGCGGATGAAATAGCCGCCTTCATGGCTCTGCATCTGCGCCTTGCGGTAGGGCTCCAGCGCCTTGGCCGGATGACCAAGCACAGGTACGCGCTGCTCGCCCGGGCGGCTCTTGGCGATATCGGCGATGTCACCGAGGACGGACGAGGCCGTCGCATTGCCGCCGGCACCGGGGCCGACCATCAGCAATTCGCCAAGGATATCGGATTCGATCGCCACGGCATTGGTGACGCCATCGACTTGGGCGATGACCGAATCGAGCGGCACCATGGTCGGATGCACACGCTGCTCGATGCCGCTTTCGGTGCGCTGGGCGACGCCGAGCAGCTTGATGCGGTAGCCGAGATCGGCGGCGGCACGAATATCCTCGATGGAGACGTTGGTTATGCCCTCGAGATAGATGTCGTCGGCCGCGATGCGATTGCCGAAGGCGAGCGTCGTCAGGATGGCAAGCTTATGAGCCGTGTCATTGCCCTCGATGTCGAAAGCCGGATCGGCCTCGGCATAGCCGAGACGCTGCGCTTCCCTGAGGCAATCGGCGAAGGACAGGCCTTCTTTCTCCATCCGGGTGAGGATGTAGTTGCAGGTGCCGTTCATGATGCCATAGACGCGCGAAATCGTATTGCCGGTCAGGGATTCGCGCAGCGCCTTGATGACCGGAATGCCCCCGGCAACGGCCGCTTCGAAATTCAGCAAAGCGCCCTTCTCTTCGGCGATCTGCGCGAGTTCGACGCCATGATAGGCAAGCAGCGCCTTGTTGGCGGTGACGACATGCAGGCCGCGTGCAAGCGCCGCGCGCACAGCTGCATTGGCAGCGCCCTCGGAACCGCCGATCAGCTCGACGAAGACGTCGATATCGGCCTTCTGCGCCAGATCGACCGGACCGCCGAACCATTCAATGCCCGTTAGATCGATGCCGCGATCCCGCGTGCGATCGCGCGCTGTGACGGCGACGATCTTGACGGGACGACCGCAGGTAACGGCAAGCTCGTTAGCGCGGCTCTGGATGATGCGGACGAGCGAGGCACCAACGGTACCCAAGCCCGCAATGCCGATTTTGAGGGCATCTGCCATGGAAAATTCCTGATCAGTATTGGGACGGCAGCCGCGGAAACGGCTGCCGCACGATATTATGAACGATGAGCGTTCAGCGAAATGACATTGTGCATCGTCTCGTCCGCGGTGGAGAGGAAGCGCTTTAGATTGCGCGCCGCCTGGCGGATGCGATGCTCGTTTTCAACAAGCGCTATGCGCACGTAATCGTCGCCCTGCTCGCCGAAGCCGATGCCCGGAGCGACCGCGATGTCGGCTTTCTCAACCAGAAGCTTGGAGAATTCCAGCGAGCCGAGGTGGCGGAACTTTTCGGGAATCTTCGCCCAGGCGAACATAGTCGCCGCCGGCGGTGGCACATCGAAGCCGGCCTTGCCGAAGCTGTCGACCAGAACGTCGCGGCGCCGCTTGTAGATGTTGCGCACTTCGGCGATGTCGGAGCCATCACCGTTCAGCGCATGCGTCGCCGCCACCTGGATCGGTGTGAAAGCGCCGTAATCGAGGTAAGACTTCACACGCGTCAGCGCCGCAATCAGCCGCTCGTTGCCGACGGCAAAGCCCATGCGCCAGCCGGGCATGGAGAAGGTCTTCGACATCGAGGTGAATTCGACCGTTACGTCGATGGCGCCCGGAACCTCCAGCACCGACGGCGGCGGCGCGTCATCGAAGTAGATTTCCGAATAGGCGAGATCCGAAAGCACGATGATGTCGTGCTTCTTCGCGAAGGCGACGACTTCCTTGTAGAAATCCAGGGTCGCGACATAGGCCGTCGGGTTTGACGGATAGTTCAGGATGAGCGCGAGCGGCTTGGGGATCGAGTGGCGCACGGCCCGTTCCAGCGGCGGGAAGAAGCTATCGTCCGGCTCGACCGGGATCGAGCGGATGACGCCGCCGGCCATCAGGAAACCGAAGGCGTGGATCGGATAGGTCGGGTTCGGGCAGAGAATGACGTCACCGGGCGCCGTGATCGCCTGCGCCATATTGGCGAAGCCTTCCTTCGAGCCGAGGGTGGCGACCACCTGCGTATCCGGATTGAGCTTCACGCCGAAGCGGCGGGCATAATAGGCGGCCTGCGCGCGGCGAAGGCCCGGAATGCCCTTGGAGGAAGAATAGCGATGCGTGCGCGGGTCCTGGACCACTTCGCACAGCTTGTCGACGATGGCCTTGGGGGTTGGAAGATCTGGATTGCCCATGCCGAGGTCGATAATGTCCGCCCCGCCCGCTCGCGCGCTCGCTTTCAAACGATTGACCTGTTCGAAAACGTAGGGCGGCAAACGCCGGACTTTATGAAACTCTTCCATTTCTTTCCCCATGGGACAGCGGCCCTCAAAACCGCGCTGAAGTTCGTTGATCTCCCGGCCAGCCGCGATACGAACTTGGGACTCGCGGCGCCGTATTCATGCTATCTCGAAAGATAAGGTGAATCTTGGGCGCTTATGCACGCAAAGTGCAATCCGCCGGTCAGATACATCCAAATTCGGCCTATCCGAACGCTTTGCGGCCAAATCGCCTGAAACGCAAGGCTAATTCTGCGTCTGTGCCGGCGGCGTGCCGCCCTCTTTTTGAATTTCCTGCAGCGTATCCTGGCCATGTTCGGCAGCGAGCTTGCGCATTTCGGCAACACGCCTCTGGTACTCGGCCTCGGAGATCGTGCCAGCCTTGCGCTGCGATCCAAGTGCCGTCAGCTGCTTGACCAGATCGCCAGCCTGCTGATCGTTGATCTGGACGTTTGCAGCGGTCGGCGGCGCGTTGAAGGAAGGATAGCCGTCCTTGTAATATTGCTGCGTGCTGGTTTCCACCACCGGCGTGCCCCTGGCGGGCTTTACTATGACAGCCTGAGGCGGCTGCTTGCGCTTGGCGAAGGCCGCCTTTTCCTCGGGCGTCGAGCAGCCCGCAAGCGTCAATGCGAGAATTCCGCACATTGCACCGCAGAGTACGGAATACCGGTTCAGTCTTGCCACCATGCCGCCGCCCATAATTGTCTTCCTGCGCTATTCCTTGCTGTGGGTTGCGACTGTTAAATTTGTCGCAGCAGCAAAGCAAGAGCAGGGTTGCGTTTCATTCGACTTGTATTCCTTTTCCCGCAAGATGTACAAATGGAAAACAAGACACGAGCTGCCGCCGGGAGGATGATGCGTGACCGACAGCAAGCGGGACAAGAATGAAGGTAATGGCGGCTTTCCAGGCTTTGATCCAAAGTCAGTCGAGCCTTACATCGTCAGGGATCCCGAAGCGATGGCCGTCAACTTTGCCCGTGCGCTGGAAAATCTCGGCAAGGCGGCCTCAGCCTGGCTTGCGCCACGCGAGCGCGGCGAGAAGGTCGATACGGTTGCCGATCCCTTCACCGACATGGTCAAGACACTCTCCAAGGTCGGAGAGTACTGGCTTTCCGATCCCCGCCGCACACTGGAGGCGCAGACTCATCTGCTTTCCGGCTATTTTGGTCTGTGGACGAAGACCATGCAGCGCCTCAGCGGCGATTCGTCAGCCGAAGCCGAACCCGTGAAGGACAGGCGCTTTGCCGATGAGGACTGGCAGACGAATCCTTTCTTCGACTTCCTGAAGCAGACCTATCTTCTGACATCGAACTGGGCGGAAAAGCTGGTCGGAGATGCGGAAGGACTGGACGAACACACGCGTCACAAGGCGGCGTTCTACACGAAGCAGATCACAGCCGCCTTCTCGCCGACCAATTTCATCGCGACGAATCCGCAGGTCTACCGCGAAACCATCGCCTCCAATGCCGAGAATCTCGTGCGCGGCATGAAGATGCTGGCGGAAGATATCAGCCTCGGCCACGGCGAGCTGCGTCTGCGGCAAACGGACATGACGAAATTCGCGGTCGGCCGCGACATGGCACTCACTCCGGGCAAGGTCATTGCGCAGAGCGATGTCTGCCAGGTGATCCAATATGAGCCGGCGACAGAGAAGGTGCTGAAGCGACCGCTGCTGATCTGCCCGCCCTGGATCAACAAATTCTACATTCTCGATCTCAACCCACAGAAATCCCTCATCAAATGGTGTGTGGAGCAGGGTCACACCGTCTTCGTCATCTCCTGGGTGAACCCCGATCAGCGGCATGCCGCAAAGGACTGGACCTCCTATGCCCGCGAAGGCATCGATTTCGCTTTGGAAACGATCGAGAAGGCGACGGGCGAGCAGGAGGTCAACGCCGTGGGCTATTGCGTCGGCGGCACGCTGCTCGCGGCGACGCTTGCCCTCCATGCCAAGGAAAAGAACAAGCGCATCCGAACGGTTACCTTCCTGACGACGCAGGTCGATTTCACCTTTGCTGGCGATCTGAAGGTTTTCGTCGACGAGGAGCAGATCGCAGCGCTCGAAGAGCAGATGAATGTGCTCGGTTATCTCGAAGGCTCGAAGATGGCGACGGCTTTCAACATGCTGCGCGCCTCCGAACTGATCTGGCCCTATTTCGTCAACAACTATCTGAAGGGGCAGGAACCCATGCCCTTCGATCTTCTATTCTGGAACGCTGATTCGACGCGTATGGCCGCGGCCAACCATTCATTTTACCTGCGCAACTGCTACCTCAACAATGCATTGAGCCAGGGCAAAATGGTGCTCGACGGCAAGACGCTGTCACTGAAGGACGTTCGCATCCCCGTCTACAATCTGGCGACGCGCGAAGACCATATCGCGCCGGCCAAATCGGTCTTCGTCGGCAGCCAATGTTTCGGCGGTCCGGTGGAATTCGTGGTGACCGGCTCCGGTCACATTGCCGGTGTCGTCAACCCGCCCGACAAGCACAAATACCAGTTCTGGACAGGTGGCCCATTGGGCGGCGACTATGAGGATTGGCTCGCCGAGGCAAAGGAGACGCCTGGTTCCTGGTGGCCGCATTGGCATGCCTGGATCCTCGAGCAAGACCATCGCATGACGGCTGCGCGCAAACCCGGCGGCAAGGCCCTCAATGCGCTGGAAGAAGCACCCGGCAGCTACGTCCTGGAACGGGCGTAAACAGTCGCGAATTATGCAATTTCCTTCGCCTCTCGTCCCCGCCCGCCTGATTTCCCGCTACAAGCGCTTCCTCTTCGATGCCGAGCTGGAGGACGGCACCTTCATCACCGGTTCCTGCCCGAATACCGGCTCGATGCTCGGCCTTACGACACCCGGCTCGCGCATATGGCTCTCCGAACATGAGGGCGCAAAACGAAAATACCGTCATGTCTTCGAATTGATCGAAGCCGACGACACCACGGTCGGCGTCAATACCGCCATGCCAAATCGCATCGCGGCGGAAGCGATCGCGCTTGGGCAAGTCTCCGATCTCGGGGAGTACACGATGGTCAAACGCGAGCAGAATTACGGCCGCAACTCTCGCATCGACCTGCTCTTGACCGACCCTTTGCGGACAACCACCTATGTCGAGGTGAAAAACGTCCATTTCATGCGGCAGCCGGGTCTTGCAGAGTTCCCCGATACGGCGACGGCACGCGGCGCCAAGCATCTGGAAGAACTCGGCGATATGGCCGAGGCCGGCTACCGCGCCGTCATGTTGTTCGTGATCCAGCGCAATGATTGCCATCGCTTCCGCATCTGCGGTGATCTCGATCCGGTCTATGCCAAGGCCTACCATCGCGCTTTGGCGCGTGGGGTTGAAGTCTATGCGCTGAAATGCAGGGTTTCACCGACGGAAATCGCGCCTGCCGGGTTGATCCCGATAGACGAACCCGGCATAGCTGCATTAGAACAGTTTAAGATCTCTATCGAAGGCTAGTCATGGTGAATTACATCGAAGCGGCAACGGCGCCGGCGAAGAATACGGGGGCCATCCGCATCTATGGAGAGGACGCATTTGCCGGAATGCGCAAAGCGTGCCAACTGACCGCCCGCTGCCTCGATGAACTCGCCGCGATCGTCAGGCCCGGCGTGCCCACCGATGTCATCGATCGTTTCGTCTTCGAATTCGGCATGGATCACGGCGCTTATCCCGCGACGCTGAACTACCGCGGCTACATGAAATCCTCCTGCACGTCGATCAACCACGTCGTCTGCCATGGCATTCCCAATGACAAGCCGCTGCGCGAAGGCGATATCGTCAATATCGACGTGACCTATGTGCTCGATGGCTGGCACGGCGATTCCAGCCGCATGTACCCCGTCGGCGAAATCAAGCGCTCGGCCGAACGGCTTCTCGAAGTCACCTATGAATCTCTGATGCGCGGCATTGCCGCCGTGCGTCCGGGTGCCCGCACGGGCGCGATCGGCGAAGCGATCCAGACCTATGCAGAGGGCGAACGCTGCTCGGTCGTGCGCGACTTCTGCGGCCATGGCGTCGGCAGCCTGTTCCATGACTCGCCGAACATCCTGCACTACGGCCGCGTCAATGACGGCCCGGAACTGCGTGAAGGCATGATCTTCACCATCGAGCCGATGATCAATCTCGGCAAGCCGCATGTGAAAGTACTCGGTGACGGCTGGACGGCCGTCACCCGCGACCGCTCGCTTTCGGCACAATACGAACATACGGTCGGCGTCACGGCCACGGGCTGCGAAATCTTCACCCTGTCGCCCGGCGGCCTCGACCGCCCCGGCCTGCCGCCGCTGCAGGGATAATTCATGGCGAAACGCCCCGCTTCTTCCAATGGACATGGTGACATGCCCCTCGAAAGAGGCGGGAAGCCGGAGACTTTGGAAGAGGCGCCGCTGCTCGACGAGCGGCTGTTCTTCCCCCAACAGACTGTCAAGCCGGCCTCGCAGACCACCAAATCCTCCTCGATAGCCAAATCCGCGCCACCCAACGTCGAAGCCCATTATCATGGTCACCGCGAACGGTTGCGCAATCGCTATCGCGACGGTGGCGACGCGGCGTTGGCGGACTATGAAATCCTCGAGCTGTTGCTCTTTCGGCTGATCCCGCGTCGCGACACGAAACCCATCGCCAAGGCCTTGCTCGCCCGCTTTGGCTCGCTCGGCGGCGTATTCGGCGCGCCGGTCGGCCTGTTGACCGAGGTCAGCGGCATCGGCGATGCGGTCGCGCTCGACCTGAAGCTGGTCGCGAGCGTCGCACAGCGCATGCTGAAGAGCGAATTGACGGGCAAGCCGGTGCTCTCCTCCTGGAAGGCGCTCATCGATTATTGCCATGCCGCCATGGCGCACGAAGCCCGCGAGCAATTCCGCCTATTGTTTCTCGACAAGCGCAATGCCCTGATCGCCGACGAGGTGCAGGGCTTCGGCACCATCGATCATACGCCGGTCTACCTGCGCGAGGTCGTCAAACGCGCACTCGAACTCTCCGCCTCGGCAGTGATTCTGGTCCACAACCATCCCACTTACCCTGCTTTGATCACGCTGGATCACGCTCAAACACGTTGAGATATCACGGTTTTTTCGGCTTGCGCACTCGGAGTGTCTTTTGCAAACTGGGGGCTGTTTAAGGGGTAGCGGATGGCCTCCAGATCCCGAGCGCCGATCCCTGTTTCCTCGACCGATCCCAGCTGCCGAGAAGGGAAACGCCGTGCCGAGCCTGACCGATCCCGCCATCCGACAAGCGCTGAAGCGAGTGGAGAGCAACCAGAAGCAGGAAAACCTGGCCGATGGTGAAGGTCGCGGCACTGACCGCCTAGTCCTGGTTCTTAAACCAATGCCGAAGCGAGTGACTGCCGACTGGATGGCCCAGCAGTGGCGTGATGGAAAGCGGACCAAGAAAAAGCTCGGGGCCTAAGTGCGCCCGCTGAAGCTTTACGCCTACTAAACCACTATCAAAGCAATTCCGCCGATTGCCTCGATCATCGATCGAGCAAGGGCATGGGAGCGATCGACATCGCCCTCCTCCCACTCCGCGACGGAATAGTGGATGTTGAACCATGGAAGCAGCGTCAACGCTCCACGTTGCGCCTTTGACAACGGTGTTGGCGCCCGTGGGTTTTCTAAAAGGATGGTTGCCTCCTTGAGACAAAGGATCGCTGCAGCGTAACGGCTGGTCTTTGCCGCCTGAGCAGAAAAACGCCCCTCATGGGCCATCGGCGTGATCGTATGTCCGCCCCCCGCATGGTCATCGAAAACGGGTGCGCCCTTCCAGCCATAAAAGGCATACCAGATTGCGCCCGAACATAGGGCTCCATGATGCCCGCTGATCAGCGGCGAACTTTGCTCCTCTTTGAAGACCCCCGGCCACTTTCCTAGATCGCGAAATCGATCCAGAGCAGGCTCGGCTTTCCTTGCTCTGTTCGCGCCCGTATTGTGCAGCCGGACGGTATTGCTTCCGAAGAGCCGCGCCAAAATCGTCACGTCCGTCAGTCCGCTCGCCCGCGCATCGTCTGCCGTCGCAGCGTGCCTCGCCTGCTCCAAAGCCCCACGTCCAACCTTGCTCAGGCGGATGCCGAACGACGTCAGGGAGTGATGGATGACGTTTTCCAGATCGAGGAATTTGACTTTCAAATTGCGCCGGTGCGTCAGCAAAAGCAGCGTTCGGTAGCAGCCCGCAGACTTGACGTGCGCTACCCGGAACTAGCCGGTGCGCGTCAGATGAGCGATGTCAGGCGCATGTGACAAGCCTCGACCAGGGTCATCGAATAGCCCAGCCTTGACACTCGCCTTGACTGCATCGTGCTGTATCCTGATCGTCACATCGACAGCGCGTCGATCAGCACCACGGCCGAATGCTTTGCCTATCCGCTCGGCATATTCGGCCATGGCGTTCTCGATCTCCACCATTTGCCGCGTCGAATAGCGCGCCAACTCGATCCCGCCCGTCGCAGCAATCGTGCGCTTTAACTGCAATTCCATCGACGCGAGCAAGCTGTGCTATGGTGCCGATCTTGAATTTGTAAAACTGCTCGATGAGCCGGAGCCAGCACACGCATGACCACATCCCTTGTCCCGAACAAAGGTCCCGAGCTGAGACAAGCCGTCGAGAACACCGAACGCGAGCTTGCCCAAAGGATAGGAATATCGGTCGAACAATTGCGGACCGCGCTCAACAGCGACGATCCTTTGTCAGCCTTTACCGAGCTCAGCAGAATGCGGAAGCCGCATTGATGCACGACATCTGTGACATGTCTGGCGCGCGAGAAGGGCAGCGGTCGTCCTAATGTTTAGGCCCAGCCGACATGTTCCCGCTGTATCAGCTTGAGAAACAGGCCGAACCAAAACCGGTACTCTGGGTCACCACGATCGCCCCATGTCTCAAGCGCACAATAGGCAACCGACGTGGTTTCATCTTCGCCATGCCGGTCGACCGCAACCTCGATCGCCTCGGCTTCGGTCAGGATGTGCCAGTCCTCAATCACGATGTAGTTCGTGCTCATGATTTGCTTCCTCACTGTCAATCAAGTGTTTCCGCGTCGCCAAAGTCTCGCTGGCCTGCCGTCTCTTCGTCATCGCCAGGCGCAAGCTTGATCAGGGCACCTATGCAAACTTTTGCCGTTCGATCATGCATCGCTAGATGTTCTCACTTTGAAGAGCGGTATGAGGATTTCGCGTCGTCAGCAAGATAACGATTTTCGTATAGAATAGCCAGTTATTTTATCTGCAACACGATGGTCATGTAAGGCGATGACGCCACGTGACCTCCTCGCTTGGAATGTACGTAAGCTTCGTGTTCAGCGAGGCCTCTCCCAAGAGCGCCTTGCGCTTGAAGCTGGGTTGGAACGCGTGTCGATTTCCCAACTCGAACGTAAACGGGTAAACTTGGGGATAGATTCTTTAGGAAAGATCGCCAACGTGCTCGACTGTAAAGTCTGTGAGCTATTGGTTGAGCCTGCCGAAGGCGAGCAGGCACCCACAAACCTGCGCCGGGGGCGGCGTCCGTAGAACCGCTACATCTGAGCCGCAGTGTGGGCACGGCGGCTGAGATTCCTTCTCATTCCACCTAACAATTTCGCATCGAGGCCAACCTGATACTCGCTCGCCTTGAGCGGATTCAAACCTTTGACCCGCGATTACAATTAGCCTGGCCGCTCAAATTATCGACCCAAAACAGAGCGTTCCAGAGATTGAGAATTGCGAAATAGTCATTATCAAACGGACGCCTGTTAAGCCTCGCAGATTTTACGCGCAAATTATGGAGCGGCTTACGAAGAATTACGCGAATTTCTATCGCACTTTGCATCCAAAGCGAGTATACCGCTCGCCGCTCCGGGCGAGGTGTGAATTTGAAGCGAAATACGATCCTGTCGATCTTGTGGCATATACGACGTTCGCGAAAGCAATATAGCTAGATCCTGCGCTATCTCATGAAGGTGAAGGAAGCCTACTCGGACGACGCTCTTAACGCGCTGAAAAACCTTGCCGATGATGCAAGGAGCAAACGCGCGGCGGCAACCGTTGCGGCGGAAACCGCGTTCAAGGACGCCACGTTCCCCGGCGTTGGCGCCGAGATGTGGCGGGCGCTGGGATCAGAAGAATATCGTGAAGTGCTGTGCGGCAAAATAACTCACGATGAGAGAGGGGGATCAACGGTGATAAACGCTGGGATCAGTGAAACCTCCGATCCCAAAAAACTACCCCAACGATTTCCTTCCAGTAAATTTATCTTTTAATTTCAACAACATATTTAATTGACGAGTGTGGTCCACAACCACCCGTCGGGAGACCCAACCCATCCCGCGCCGATATCGAGATGACCAAGACCATCATCGATACCGCCAAGCCCTTGGGCATCACTGTTCACGACCATGTTATCATTGGAAAAAACGGCCACGTCAGCTTCCGGGCATTGCGATTGATCTGAAATCGCCGAACGCTTCATAAGATTTTTAGTTAAAAATACCCCTCAAACTTTTGATATATTTATATTTTTTAAGGCATCCGACACTTCCGATTTTTCGAAGCGGCTGTGAATCGCCGATCCCGTCAGTTACCATTTTTCAGTTCAGCGTCAGGATCATCTGGCAGAAGGATCGCGCCTATCGCAACGGCAGGCCTGCTGGCGGAAGCTGCTGTTTTGATTTGACCAATCCGCCTCGGTGGTCGACCCGGTCCGGAGATCGCATGCAGAAGACATCGCCGACACTTGCCTCTCGCCTTCGCCGTTTTGGCCGTGGCGCGTTCGTTGCCTCGATCGGTTTCGCGGCAATCGCCGGCGGCTTCTATGCTCACATGCTCTGGACGACGAATTTCCATCCGGTCATCGCCGGCGAGCTCTACCGCTCCTCGCAGCCCTCGGCCAGCAACATCGCCGAGTTTCAGAAGCAATACGGCATCAGAACCATTATCAACCTGCGCGGCGACAATAGCGGGCACCATTGGTATGATACCGAAGTCGCTCAGGCGAAAGCGCTCAACATCGACCATATCGATTTCCACATGTCTTCGGGCCGCGAACTGACGCAGGAGCAGGCGGCCCAACTCGTCGATATCATGCGAAATGCGCCGAAGCCGATCCTCATTCATTGCCAGGCCGGAGCCGACAGAACCGGCCTAGCCTCGGCACTTTACCTTGCCGCCATTGCCAAGACGAATGAGGCTACCGCGGAGGGCCAGATGTCGATCATCTATGGTCACCTGCCGTTCTCCTTCACCCGTGCCTATGCCATGGACCGTACCTTCGAGAAGCTGGAACCCTGGCTCGGCCTTTCGGCGTCCTGAGCGCCAAACTTCCCGTTAGATAATCTGTAACATTGAGCCGCTACCGGTTGACGGAGTGCATGTTGCATTGCGACATTGATTCCCTATTTCAGTCATCCGAGGCTTCCCGATGGACCAATTCGATCTCCTAGTCGTGGGTAGCGGCCCTGCCGGCCGCAGAGGCGCTATCCAGGCCGCCAAACTCGGCAAGAAGGTGCTCGTCGTCGAGCAAGGCAAACGGGTCGGCGGCGTCTCGGTCCACACCGGCACCATCCCTTCGAAGACACTGCGCGAAACGGCGCTGAACCTTTCAGGTTGGCGCGAACGCGGCTTCTACGGCCGCGCCTATCGCGTCAAACAAGAAATCAGCGCCGAAGATTTGCGCCGCCGCCTGCTGATCACTCTCGATCACGAAGTCGAGGTGCTTGAGCATCAGTTCGCCCGCAATCGCGTCCAGCACATCAGAGGCAAGGCAAGCTTCGTCGATCCGCAGACGATGCAGATCGTCAAGGATGATGGCGAGGTCGTTACCGTTTCCGCCGCCAGCATTCTGCTTGCCGTCGGCACCAAGCCTTTCCGTCCGGATTACATGCCGTTCGACGGCAAGACGGTTCTCGACAGCGACGAACTCCTCGATATCCAGGATCTGCCGCGATCGATGGTCGTCATCGGCGCCGGCGTCATCGGCATCGAATACGCCACAATCTTCAGCGCGCTCGACACGCAGGTGACGCTGATCGATCCGAAATCGACCATGCTCGACTTCATCGACAAGGAGATCATCGAGGATTTCACCTATCAGCTTCGTGACCGCAACATGAAGCTGCTGCTTGGACAGAAGGCCGAGAAGGTGGAGCGCCTGCCGAACGGAAAGGTGGAACTGACGCTCGACAACGGTCGCCGTCTGACCACCGACATGGTGCTGTTTGCCGCCGGCCGTATGGGCGCGACGGATACGCTCAACCTCCCCGCGGCCGGCCTTGAGGCCGATGCCCGTGGCCGCCTGAACGTCAATCCCGAAACCTTCGCAACCAAGGTCCCGCATATCTTTGCCGCGGGCGACGTCGTCGGCTTCCCGAGCCTTGCCTCCACGTCGATGGAACAGGGCCGCATTGCCGCGCGCGTCGCCGTCGGCGCGATCGCCAAGGAGCCGCCGAAATACTTTCCCTACGGCATTTATGCCGTGCCGGAGATTTCCACCTGTGGCCTCTCGGAGGAAGAGGTCAAGGACCGGCACATTCCCTATGAATGCGGTATCGCCCGCTTCCGCGAGACGTCGCGCGGCCATATCATGGGCCTCGATACCGGCCTCTTGAAGATGATCTTCTCGTTGAAGACACGCCGCCTGCTCGGCGTCCACATCGTCGGCGAAGGCGCCACCGAACTCGTGCACATCGGCCAGGCCGTGCTGAATCTCAAAGGCACCGTCGAATATTTCGTCGAAAACACCTTCAACTATCCGACGCTCGCGGAAGCCTACAAGATCGCCGGCCTCGACGCCTGGAACCGCATGGGCGACATCAAGTCGGAGATTTGAGCGCGTCCGTGAAACCTCACGCAAGGGCTTCGATCAGGGGCAGGACTTCGGCGAAGGAATAGATGCTGTATTTCGGGGATGGCAGCGTGTCCGGCCAAGAAGTGCCAGCAGCGTAGAATACACCTCGTATTCCCGCCGCCTCCGCGCCCCTGACATCGGCCTCTGGATTGTCACCGACAAAAATGCAGCTTGCCGGGGCCACGCCCAGCCGTTCAGCGGCAAGCTGAAAAATTCTCGCGTCCGGCTTCCGCAGGCCGACATCCTCTGAAATGACCACGAGATCCACGGCATCTCTCAGTCCGGTGATCTCAATTTTTGCGGATTGAACGTCGCCGTGGCCGTTGCTGATGATGGCCGTCTTCAGGCCGTGCTCGCGCAGCGCGGCAAGCATTTCAAGGGCGCCTATCGAGGGCCGTGCGAAATGTGGGTAGCGCCTTTGAAAATCGGAAAGCAAGAGAACTCCGCAATCATCGCTCACACCGAGAGCAGTCACCAACCGCGGATAAAGCTTTTGTTTGTCGACGAGACCTTCCTTCTCCAAGGCAAAGAACGTTTCTTGAAAATTCTGAAAAGTAACGCCCCTCAGTTGATCTTCAAGCCGTTTGAAATGATCCGGTAGGAATGCCAGCAGGGCGGCGCGGCGATCGATAAGGGTTTCGTCCAGATCAAACATTGCCGCTTTAATCAAGTTCGGTCTCCTTCGCCATTCACCGTACTAGGCTTCTGGTAGAGCCTAGGGCTCTAATGAGAAGTATCCATTGCAAACGATCGAGTTAGGCTGCAAGCGCTGCCTGAACCGCAAAGGCGATATGCAGCCGGACCAGGCAATATTGACTAAGCCGATGGTGTCAGAAAGCTTCCTGATATCGGCACAAAAAAAGCCCTGCCGCGAACGGCAGGGCTTCAATTTCAGTCGGAAAGAGAACCGATTACTCGGCGCTGTCTTCAGCAGCCTTCTTCTTCGGAGCGGCTTTCTTCTTCGGAGCGGCAGCTTCTTCGCCTTCGGCGGCAGCTTCAGTCGCTTCAGCCTTGGCAGCAGCCTTCTTCTTCGGCGCTGCCTTCTTGGCAGCCGGCTTGTCTTCTTCTTCGTCGTCAGCCAGCAGCGCTTCCTTGGAAACTGTCTTGTCGGTGACGTTAACCTCGGTCAGCAGATGGTCGATGACCTTTTCTTCGAAGATCGGGGCGCGCAGGTTAGCGGAAGCGCCCGGCGTCTTGCGGAAGAATTCCAGGATTTCCTTTTCCTGGCCCGGGAACTGCTGAAGCTGCGCGTAAAGAGCACGCTGCAGTTCGTCTTCGCTGACTTCGACACCGGCCTTCTCGCCGATTTCGGAGAGAACGAGGCCAAGGCGAACGCGACGCTCAGCGAGCTTGCGGTATTCTTCGCGAGCCTTTTCTTCCGTGGTGTCTTCGTCTTCGAAGGTCTTGCCGGATTCGCTGAGGTCGGTTTCGATCTGGCGCCAGATGCTGGCGAATTCAGCGTCGACGAGCTTCTGCGGCGTGTCAAACTGGTACATCTCGTCGAGCTGGTCGAGGATCTGACGCTTGACCTTCTGGCGGGTGACCGAACCGTACTGGCTTTCGATCTGGCCGCGAACGATTTCCTTCAGGCGGTCAGCCGATTCAAGGCCGAGCTTGGAAGCGAGTTCGTCGTTGATTTCGACTTCGCCAGGAGCTGCAACTTCCTTGACATTGATGTCGAAGGTGGCTTCCTTGCCGGCGAGGTTTTTGGCCGGATAGTCGGCCGGGAAGGTTACGGTGATGACCTTCTCATCGCCAGCCTTGAGGCCGACGAGCTGCTCTTCGAAGCCCGGAATGAAGCGGTTGGAGCCGAGAACGAGCTGTGCGTCTTCGTCCTTGCCGCCGTCGAAGGCAACGCCGTCGACCTTGCCGAGGTAATCGATGGTGACGCGGTCGCCGTTGGCGGCCTTGCCCTTCTTGGTTTCGTAGCTGCGGGCACTCTCAGCGATCTTGAGGATCTGCTCGGTCACTTCGTCTTCGCCGATCTCGGCGACTTCGCGGGTGACCTTGATGCCGCTGACCGGCTTCAATTCGATCGCCGGGATGACTTCGTAAGACAGCGTGAATTCGAAATCGGCCTCAGCGGAGAGGATCTTTTCTGCCTCGTCCTGGTCTTCCGTCATCGCGATTTCCGGCTGGGTGGCCGACTTTTCGCCGCGCTCGGTCAGGATCGCCGGCGGCTGATCGCGAACGATTTCGTTGACGAGATCGGCCATGATCGACTTGCCGTAGACCTTCTTCAGGTGCGAGACCGGAACCTTGCCCGGACGAAAGCCGTTGATGCGGACCTTGTCCTTGACCTCGGCCAGGCGCTCGTTCATGCGCACTTCCATGTCCTTGGCCGGGATGACCACCTTGATTTCGCGCTTCAGCCCTTCAGCGAGCGTTTCGATAACCTGCATTGTCCTACCTTCATTCATGGCGGCCGTGCCCAGCCTGCCGTTCGTTTCGATGAGCACGACGCCGGAAAATCCCGAGCGTGGCTTGGATGCAATTCTCTTTCACCTTGCAAGAGCGCCGCGCATTCAAACAAACGCGCAAAAGGCAGCTCTATCCCGTCACGAGCCAAAACATCTTGTCCACTTTCCTCATCGAAAGCGGGATGCTTCGGGCAAGATGGCGCGTCCTGCGGCATTTGGAAGACAGGCTTGGTTAGCCTCCCCCCTGTCCACAAGACAGTGTTGGTGCGGGTAGAGAGACTTGAACTCCCACGCCTTGCGGCACCAGAACCTAAATCTGGCGTGTCTACCAATTTCACCATACCCGCGTTCCCAAAACCGCATGGCGATGCCTGCCCATGGGGCCTTCCGGAGCGCGGCGTCTCTATATCACCCGTTTCAAACCACGCAAAGGAAAAATGACGGTTCCGCGACGACGCTTAAAGCTTATCGGAGCTCTTCGCGCAGATATCGTCAGTAAAGCGGCTCCTCATAGACGGATTTGCCGTCTAGAAGCAGGCTTCTGATATGGGCAACACCGTCGGAGGACACGCGCGCCGCAATGGCGACGCGATTGTCGTTGCGGGCGCTCTCGATATCGCGGCCCTGCCCCTCGGGCACGTAATAGCGTTCGATGCCATAGGTGACCCCGACAATCGCCTGCTGGGGATCGGTGACATCGCCATAGAAAACATATTCGACAGGCAGGCTTTTGAGCACGACCGTATCGGGTTTCTGATCGAGCTTTCCAAAGGATGATTCGACGATGCCCCAGTAACCGTCACCCTGCCTCTTCAGGCGAACGGACAATATCGCGGCACTTCGGCTCATTTTCGGCGGTCCCTCGACCATCGTCGAGAACGGAACCCGTGAGATGTCGTAGTTCAAGGTCACGTAGTCGCCGCGCAGAAGATCGCGCGGATCGACCGGTGCGGTCCTCAAGAGAATTTCGACGCCGCTCCGCAGCCCCCAGGCGCGCTCGCCAACCATGTAGCCGAGAACTGCCGTCTGCAAAGCGGCAACGACGATGGCAGCAATCCATAGTCGGCGGGAACCGATGGTCGGGCTCTTTTCAGCGATATCGGTCATGCCTGTGTCCCCTGCCCGCTATTGCTGGAAAAGCGCCGTTCCAGCTGGATGACCAGCCAGGCTGCAATGGCCACAAGCAAGCCCGCAACGAGGAAGAACCCCGCCGTGCCGATCATCGAGCCTATCGTCTCGCTGGCGAGATAAAGAATCTCGCAGGAAAAGACGAAATAGGCGAGATAGCGCACCGCGCCATTGTCGCGGCCGCTGAGGGCGATTGCGATCACCGCGCTGGCAAGTGTCGCCGCGGCTACGATGACAAGCGGCAATTTATCCTCGATCCAGACATTATTTTCAAAGGAACCGTTGCTGATTTCGGCATGGACAAGAAAGAAGCCGATCGATGCAACCAGAAAAGTGTAGAAAGCGGGCGCCGCGCCGGCCGTGCGGGCAAAGGGCACCAGCGGCGAAGCGGGAACACTGACGACGAGAAACGTCGCCATGCCGAGAGCGGCAAACAGGATCGCGGTATTCAATCCCTCATGGCGGCCGAACAGCCATGCCAGCCAGCCGACGAGCATGAGATAAGCCAAATGTCGAGCCATGGGCGCGTCGACATAGCGGACAAGCCCAATCAGGACCGCAGCCATCAAAGGCGGCATCCAGGGCATGATCCCATACCATTCGTCGAAATGCCCCCAGAGATAGACGCCGCAAAATGCCCAGGCCAGAAAACCCGCGAGCCCGACCTGAGCCGAGGAACGGAACAAGGCCGCCACGATGCAGGCCGCAGCGAACCAGACGAGCATCATTCTCAGTTCATCGCCGGACAAATTGTACATCTGGCCGACCAGTGCCATGGCGCCACCGAAACTCAAGGTGCCGAGAATCAGCAATGCAGCGGCGATGATGGAGCGACCCTGGCCTAACAAATATGCAGCCGCGAGATAGAAGGCCCATATCATCGTGACCAGCCCCAGCAGACGGGCAATTCTCGGAATGCTCTCCCAGTTTGCAGATATGAACAGCAAGATGGCAAGGCCGAGAAGCACGGCGGCGATGATGGTCAGTACCCGTCCGGCGCTGAAACTTGTCTGGCGGCCGTCATACTCGCCGAGAATGGCTTTGGCCGTCCCCGCGTCGACAAGGCCCTTGTCGGTCCAGATCTTCAGATCCCGCTCCAGCCTGCCCCTGTACATGCCCGGCTCCCCCTCGCTGCGATTCTGCTTGCGACAGAGTTAGCACAAATCGCCGCACAATCGATGCGAGCCGAGCGGTTCTGGCAGAAGCTTCGGCTCACAGGAATATGTGCCATATTAATACGGAATTAAGGGATCGTGTGGTATCTTTGGGACCGGTAAGGAGATACCGACTGCAGATATGCGCGCAGCTCATGCCTCCCATGAAATTATTGCGCTGCACAAATTCGAAAAGTCATACTATTTATCAGGCAACAAAACGGCGGTGGCGCGCCGGGCCGATTCAGATCGGATCAAGCCTGGGGATGGATATCCCGACACCATATTCGGAGCCGCATACTCCTCCTCCCAATGCGCTCCGATCGATTGACGACACTCCTCCTCCCAGTCGTTAATCACCACAAATGACGCCCATCGCATCCTCCTCCCGCGGTGGGCGTTATTTTTTACCTCCCTAAATCGGTTTATGCTGCGCGGATGCGCATGTTGCCCAGCGGGCTGCAATCGAAAGGCCGCATGGCGGCTGGCAGCAGAATTCGAGCCCTCCAAAATGGCAAGGCCGGCGAAAAGATGGCTAAAAGCGGGCCGCCGCCGGCAAACGCTTCGGAATGCCCGACACTTGCTCGAAATTGACTTCCAGCGGCGAACCCGGTTGGTCGTGATATGCACACAAAGAAGCCATCATCTTAGGCAAAGCACCATAAGGCTTGCATGTGGCGCATAGGTGGCATGAAGCTTTCGCGCTTTTAGTTTTCGCGACGCAGCATATATTTAAATCCATTAGATCGACGACGGAACCAATCACGGAACTGCTCGATCCCTTGATCCTCGAAAGGGACTACAATGAACCTGACCCGCTCTTTCAACAACTGGCGCAAGTATCGTCAGACCGTTAACGAACTCGGCCGCATGAGCTCGCGTGAACTGCACGACCTCGGCATCGACCGCGCCGACATCCATCGCGTCGCCCGCGAAGCCACCGGCCGTTAACAGCCGGATAGGCTTCGCCCAACAGCGAAAGCCTTCTCAACGCCCGTTGCGGACCTCCGCGGCGGGCGTTCTTTTTTTGCCTATCGACTGAGCAGACGCAGCATAATCGATTCCGCTGCGAGCTATTCCCCATTTGCAAAGCACACAAATTTTGAGCATCGACTGCTTTTTGGGCGTCATATTGCACAAATGCATGGCAGACGCCTCTTCTTTGCACTGCACAATCACTCTCTTCGCGCCTATATAGAGTGCAAGCGCTGAGGCGGTAATTGTACCGCCCGCAAACAAGATACTGAGGAAAAGATCATGAACCCGATTCGCATTGCAAAGAACTGGATCAGCTACCGCCGCACTCTGAACGAACTTGGCAACCTCTCCAGCCAGACCCTTTCGGACATCGGCGTCAGCCGTTACGAAATCCGCAACATCGCTGCTCGTTCTTTCCGTTAATAGGAACGGACTAAGCAGACTGCCTCAAGACGGCGCCCTTCGGCGCCGTTTTTGATTCCGGCTGTCAGCAAATCAATTGGATCGCCGGCCTGCCCGTGATAATGACGCGCGCATGACACAGATCACTTCCCACTCTCCCATTCACGTCATCGGCGGCGGCCTCGCGGGCTCGGAAGCCGCATGGCAGATCGCCAATGCCGGCGTTCCGGTCATCCTGCATGAAATGCGCGGGGTGCGCGGCACTGAAGCGCACAAGACGGACGATCTTGCCGAGCTGGTGTGCTCCAACTCGTTCCGCTCCGACGATGCCACCAGCAATGCCGTCGGCGTCATCCATGCAGAAATGCGCATGGCGGGTTCGCTCATCATGGCATGTGCGGACAGGCATCAGGTGCCGGCCGGCGGCGCGCTTGCTGTGGATCGCGACGGCTTTTCGGCTGCGGTGACGCGGGCGGTACAGAGCCACCCGCTAATCACAGTTCTCCGCGAGGAAATCCAGGGCCTGCCGCCGAGGGAATGGGACCAGGCGATCATCGCCACCGGTCCGCTGACTGCGCCTGATCTTGCGAGCGCCATCCAGGCTGAAACCGGCGCGGATGCGCTCGCCTTCTTCGATGCCATTGCGCCAATCGTCTATCGCGATAGCATCAACATGGACATTTGCTGGTATCAGTCGCGTTACGACAAGGTCGGTCCCGGCGGCACGGGCAAGGACTATATCAACTGCCCGATGGACGAAGCTCAGTACAATGCCTTCGTCGATGCGCTGATCGCCGGCGACGCCGTTGGCTTCAAGGAATGGGAAGGTACGCCCTATTTCGACGGCTGCCTGCCGATCGAGGTCATGGCGGAGCGCGGGCGTGAGACGCTGCGCCATGGGCCGATGAAGCCGATGGGGCTCACCAATGCCCATAATCCCACGGTCAAGGCCTATGCCGTCGTGCAGCTCCGTCAGGACAATGCGCTGGGCACCCTCTACAATATGGTCGGTTTCCAGACGAAGCTGAAATATGGCGCGCAGGCGGAGATCTTTCGCCTGATCCCCGGTCTTGAAAATGCGGAATTCGCCCGCCTCGGCGGGCTGCACCGCAATACCTACATCAACTCGCCGACCCTGCTCGACCGCTCGCTGGTATTGAAGTCGCGCCCGGGCCTGCGTTTTGCCGGCCAGATCACCGGCTGCGAAGGCTATGTCGAAAGCGCCAGCATCGGCCTGCTCGCCGGCCGCTTCGCCGCCGCTGAGCGCAGGGGCGAAGCACCGTCGCTGCCACCGGATACGACGGCGCTCGGCTCGCTGCTGAATCACATTACCGGCGGCCATATCGTTTCGGACGAGGAGCCGGGCAAACGCTCATTTCAGCCGATGAACATCAATTTCGGGCTATTCCCGGAGCTAGAACCTGGCTCGATCGTCAAGCCGGAGGGCGTCAAGCGCTTCCGCGGCAAGGACAAGACCATCATGAAACGTCAGCTCATCGCCAAGCGCGCACTTGCCGATTGCGCCAGCTGGCTCGGTGTGCAGGCGCCCGTTTTCGCGGAAAGCGCCTGACCTAGAGCATTTTCGCTTTTCTTCGAATAGCGAAAATGCTCTATCTTCTTGTTTCCTGACGCATTCCGGACGGAAAACCCCTGCGCACTTTTCCTGGAAATGCTCCAGCGGCTTTCTTGATCTTCAGCTTGTTGCCGGCGGCGCGTGGTGCTCGAGCTTCGCGTCTTCGCCGGCGACATAATTGCCGAGCAGCCAGAGCGAGACCTCCGCAGCTTCCGCCGGCGTCTTGAACTCGAACGTGCCGTTGTGATGCGGAACATCGAGGAAATCGACGATCAAGCCGCGTCCGGTTGCTGAAATCTTGGCACGCGCCTTGCCAGGCTCGATCAGATGGACGCTGAAATGATTGCGCACGTTGCGCATAAAGCCGGCTTTGTCATCGTGGAGCCGCACGAAGACCGCCTGCCCGTCTGCGGTTGCCTGCAATTGCCGGATCGCTTCGGCCGGAAAGGCTCGGCCGAATTCCAGAATGGCAAGGCCGGTATCGTGCAGGCCGTCTTCCTTGTTCTGCGATGCCATGCGCGTCGCGTAATAGGCAATGAAGATGACGATCGCGAACAATATGCACCAGACGACAATACCCACGGCAGATCCCCCTGAAATGCAAATCAAGTGCCGGCCATCTCCATAGACGCCGAGACTTGCGCGAGCTTGGTGTATTTTAGATTTTCTTTGTGATCGACGCTATCGCCATGCGCAGCTGCCGGCGCCATTGCGGCAGCACAAGGGATCGATCGAAGATGCCGGCACCAAGCTTCTGTGCCTTCTGCAGGACAGGCTCGGCCAAGGTAACAGGCAGAAAGGCGGGGAATACGGCCTGCGGTATGGCGTCTGCCGCCCTCGCCTTGACGAGATGCTCGCGACCAAGACCGGCGAAGGCTTCGACCGCTGCCGAAATGCGCGGCTTGTCTTCACCAGCGAGAAAACTGTCGCGATCTAGCCCTGTCGCCGAGAGGATCTCCAGCGGAAGGTACACCTGCCCGCGATGGCGATTAAGCGGCATCAGAAGCAGCAAGCCGGCGATTGCCTGAGCAACGCCCGCATGGCCGGCGGCATCGGCGGAGCGTTTCGCCTCATCGGCCGACAAGACCAGGCTTGCAAGCTGGATGAGAGCAGACGCCGTCTCGCCGGCATAGCCTTCCAGGCTGCTGCGGCTTTCCATGGGATCGTCGTAGAGATCGAAGATGCGCGCATCGATCATGTTAATCAGCGTCCGGCGCGGCAAGCGATATTCTTCGATCGCGGTCAGAAGCTCGGAGGCCAGCGGATTGGCTTCGCTCGATCCGTGAGATTGCCCCTCCAGGAGATCGCGCCAGTACTGCATGCGCACCTCGCCGGGCAACGGCTCGTGCACGAGATCCCGCACGCGCGCCAGCTCTGCATTGAAGGCATAGAGCGCGGCAAGTGCCGGGCGCTTCTCTTCCGGCGCCAGCAGGCAGGCAAGATAGCGATCGCGATCGGTGTCGCGAAGCGTTGCGAGGCAGATGTCCCGGTTGCTACGGGGCGCAGCTGTTATCGTCATACCTGGATCCGAAAATCAGACGGCGATCAGCGCCGCAGCCACGGCGCGCGATTCGGACAGCATGATGTTGAATGTGCGCACGGCAGCGCCGGTGCTCATCGGGTCGGATGAAATCTGCTTTCCACGCAGGGCAGCCTTCAACTCGGCGGGAAGCGGTCGCAGCTCCATGCCGGTGCCGACAAGTAGCACTTCGATCTCGGCAGCTTCATCGAGAACCTTCTGGAAGCGATCCGGCGTCAGCGCATCGCCTTGCAGCATGTCCCAGCCGTAGATGCCCGAGGGCAGGCAAAGCAGCGAGCCGCGATGCGACATGTCGGCAAAGCGGAAGCCACCATTTCCGTAAGCGTCGATCGGCGCGCGTCCGGGGAAATGCGCGTTTCGGATTTCTATACCTTTAGCCACTGTATCACACCGCTGGTTTGCCTGACTGGATGTTGCCGGCTGCGGGTCCATTGCTCTCACCGCCGGTCTGGAACTTGTCCGGCCGCAGCTTGAACAGGATCAGCACGGGCGCCGCAATATAAATCGACGAGAAAGTGCCGACTGCGACGCCGAAAAGCAGGACGAAGGTGAAGGCACGGATCACCTCGCCGCCGAAAATATAGAGCGCGAGCAGCGCCAGAAGCGTCGTCGCGGATGTCAGAATGGTACGAGATAGTGTCTGATTGATGGAGGCATCGATCAAAATCGGCAACGGCATCTGCGAATAGCGCTTCAGGTTTTCGCGCATGCGGTCATAGACGACAACCGTGTCGTTCAGCGAATAGCCGACAATCGTCAGGATCGCGGCAATGCCGGTCATGTTGAATTCCATGCCTGATAGCACGAAGAGGCCGAGCGTCAGGATGACGTCGTGCAGTGTCGCGATGATCGCGCCGACTGCGAATTGCCATTCGAATCGAAGCCAGATGTAGATCAGAATTGCTGCCAGCGCCGCCAGGACGGCAAGGGAAGCAGTGGTGGTGATTTCACCCGATACCGCCGGGCCGACTACCTCGACGCGAGAGAAATTGTAGTTCTTGCTCAATTCGTCCTGCACCAGGGAAACGGCCGACTGTTCGGCGTTCTCGCCACCGTCCTGCGCATGGACACGAACCACGGCGCCAAGCCGATCGGCGAGCCGCTCGACGCGCACGTCGCCAGGTACGACGGCTTCAAGGCGCGTCTGAATATCCGCAACGTCGGCAACACCCTGCTTGGCGCGGACCTCGATGATCGATCCGCCGGCAAAATCGATGCCGAGGTGCATGCCGACCGTCGCGAAGGCAATGAGTGTGGCGACGGACAGCGCAGCGGAGACCGTAAACGTATAGCGGCGGATGCCCATGAAGCGAATATTGGCATTATCAAAAATGCCGCTGCGGACGCCAACCAGCAAAGTACGCGGCCTGCGGTGTGAAATCCACATATTCACCAGCGACCGCGTGACGAAGCAGGAGGTGAAGAAGGTCGAGATAACGCCGACCATCAGCGTCGCGGCAAAGCCGCGCACCGCGCCCGTGCTGGCGTAGAAGAGAATGGCGGCAACGATCAGCACTGTCAGATTGGCATCGGCCACGGTCGCAGCTGCGCGGTTGAAGCCGTGGCGCAGCGCATCGACAAGAAGATGGGTCTTCTTCTCCTCCTCGCGCACGCGCTCATAGATCAGCACCAGCGCATCGAGGCCGATGCCGATGATGAGAACGATTGCCGCAACGCCGGGCAAGGTCAGGGTGATACCGAGCAAGCCCATGAGCGCCGCGACCATGATCATGTTGATGACGAGCGAGATGGTCGCGATGATGCCGAGCAGGCGATAGAAACCGATCATCAAGGCGGCGACGAAGACCGCGGCGGCAATGCAGGCAATCAGGCCATAACGTGCCGTTTCGCCACCAAGACCGGGCTGAATGGTTCGTTCTTCGACCGTCGTCAGCGTCGCGGGCAATGGTCCGCTCTTGACCATGACGGTAAGATCCTGCGCGCCCTGGGCCGTGAAATCCCCGGGAACGTCGATCTCGCCTGTTGCTATGACCGTCTTCAGCGAGGCCGCGGAGATGACCTGGTCGTCAAGCACGACAACGATGTCCCTGCCGAGATTGTTGGCAGTCGATTGTGCAAAGCGGCGGGTCGCCTCCTGCGTCAGCTTCACGGAGACCGTGCCCTCGCCTTTTTGATTGTCAACGACCGCGACGGCATCGGAAAAATCGATGTTCGAGAGTAGCGGCTGCCGCTGCACGAGATAGCCAACGGGCGGATCATCTTCGGAAAACAGCACATCGGACCCGGCCGGTGGCTGCTTGTCCATAGCGTCCTGCACCGACATCGACTGATCTATCAGGCGGAAGCTGAGTTTGGCGGGTTGGCCGAGAAGGTTCTTCAGCCGCTGCGCATCGGCAAGATCCGGCACCTGCACGACGATGCGGTCAGACCCTTGCCTGCGGATTAAGGGTTCGCCTACGCCGAGTTGTGCGATGCGGGCGTGGATGACCTTCATCGCGCGTGCGATCGCCGATGACACATGGCTGTCGATATCGGTATCGGTGATATCGAGCGTCAGCGCACCGTTGTCACCCTGAGATAGAACCACGGACGGCTTATCCGGTCCTGATGTCAGCGGCTGCAGTGCCGTCAAGGCCGCCTGGACCTGTGCGGGATCATTGATGCGAAGCTGGATCTTGCGGCCAGTGCCGGTCAGGCCCGAATAGGCGACATTGACGGTACGCAGCCGGGTGGAGATATCGCCGACAATACTTTCCAGGCGATCCTTCTCGACATCGCCCCGTTCCATCTTCAGCAGCAGATGCGATCCGCCCCGAAGATCGAGGCCAAGCTCGATCTTTCGGTGTGCCCACCATGTTGGAAGGAATGAAAGCGCGCGCTCGCCAAGCAGATTTGGAGCGGCCAGAAGCACGCTCAAGAGAACGACGAACCAGATCAGGGTGGTCTTCCACCAGGAGACGTGCAGCATCGCTCTCTCGAATTAGGATTTCCCTACTGCGCCCCCTTTCGAACGAAAATGCAAAGGGCGCAGTAACACCTTGAATTTGTGCACAATCCTTCAAGAAAGTCGATCTCGAATTTGGAAGATGCGCAGCGGCGGCGGGAGCCGCCTCTCGGAAAGAGCCTTACGCGGCGTCCGCCTTGACGGGCTCACCCTTGACGCGAACCTCGGAAATAGCGCTGCGGACAACGCGGATGCGCACGCCATCGGCGATCTCGACTTCCAGTTCCTTTTCGTCGATGACCTTGGTGACCTTGCCGACGATGCCGCTGGTGACGATCTGATCGCCGCGACGAATATTCTTCAGGACCTCGTCACGCTTCTTCGCCTGCGCGCGCTGCGGACGGATGAGGAGGAAATACCAAACGACCATCAGCGGCACAAACAGGATGATCATTTCAAAGCCGGAACCGCCGAAGGCGCTCGCGGCCGAATCTGTTGCGCTCTGCGCATATGCGTTGGTGATAAACATCGAGAACTCCCTTGAACTCCTAGCGGGAACAAGGCCCCGCGTCAGGTGGCCGGAATATAGTTACGCGCATGGCGAATGCAACAAAAACAGCCGTCAACCGTACCGTTTTCCCGGTCTGTTAGCCTTTCAGCCCCCAAAGGAGCATGATACCCGGCAAGACAGCGCGCGCATTTTACGACTTTCTTGTTCAATATTCAGGAGGAAACGGTGACTGAAGACCAAAACGCCCTGATCCTTTCCGAAGTCCGTCGCCTTGCCGACGCTGTCGAACGTCTGGCCGGACCGGCCCCGGCCGTCAATGACTGGAATGCCGCCGACTGCTTCGTCTGGGCCCCTGCCCGACTCTATCTGCAGCCGGTACCACGGCCGAACCGTGTGGCGCTCACACTCATCCGTGGCGTCGATCACGTGCGCGATATTTTGCACGAAAATACGCTGCGTTTCGCGGAAGGTTTCGCGGCCAACAACGTGCTGCTCTGGGGCGCGCGCGGCATGGGCAAATCCTCGCTCGTCAAAGCGGTGCATGAAGACGTGCGTCGGGCGACCGGCGTTTCACTGAAGCTGATCGAAGTCCATCGCGAGGATATTTCCTCGCTGCCGGTGCTGCTCGATATCCTGAAGGCAACGCCGCATCGCATCATCATCTTCTGTGACGATCTCTCCTTCGATCATGACGACACTGCCTATAAGTCGCTGAAGGCGGCTTTGGACGGCGGCGTCGAGGGACGGCCTGATAATGTGCTGTTCTATGCGACATCCAACCGTCGCCACCTGCTGCCCCGTCATATGATGGAAAACGAACAGTCGACCGCCATCAATCCTTCGGAAGCCGTCGAGGAAAAGGTTTCGCTCTCCGATCGCTTCGGCCTCTGGCTCGGCTTTCATAAATGCAGCCAGGAAGACTATCTGCAGATGATCGACGCCTATGCCGATCACTTCAAGCTCGATCTTGATCGCGCCCAAATGCATCACGAAGCCCTGGAGTGGGCGACGACCCGCGGCGCCCGTTCCGGTCGCGTCGCCTGGCAATATGTCCAGGATCTGGCCGGCCGGCTGCGCATCGTGCTGGAGCGTGATTGATCCTCAATCGATCAACATCGCCATAAACGACAAAAAGCCCGGCATTGACCGGGCTTTTTGCAGAGTCCTTGAGACGCACTACCTATTCAAGGAACGTCATTGGGTTGACCGGGGCCGAATTCTTGCGGACTTCGAAGTGCAGTTGCGGCTGGCTGACATTGCCGCTCATGCCCGACGTCGCCAGCGTCTGGCCGCGCTGGACCTTCTGGCCGCGAGCGACGCTAAGCGCGTCCGCGTGGCCATAGACCGTTACCGTGCCGTCGTCGTGGCGGACGAGGACGGTGTTGCCGAGTTCTTTCAGGCCGTTGCCGGCGTAGATGACGACACCGTTTTCGGCAGCCTTGATCGGGGTGCCCTCCGGAACGGAGATGTCGATGCCGTCGTTGCGGCTACCGTTGACGTTGGCGCCATAGCCGGCGACAACAGCGCCGCGAACTGGCCAGCGATACTTGCCGATACCGGTCGCCTCAGGCGCATCGGCCTGCGCATCCGACTTTGCGGCATCATTGATGGACTGGCTCGGAGAAGCGGATGCAACTTCCTTCGGCTTGGCGGGGGCATCAGCTGCCGCATCGGCATGGGCGGTAACCTTAGGTGCTTGCTTGGCGATGGGGTCGGCGGCGGCCTGCTTCGGCTCTACAGGCAGTGCGCCCGGCTTGACCGACGCCTTCTGCGGCTCGATCGAAGCGGTCTTGACCGGATCTGCGGCAGCGACACCACCGTGCGGCAACGCGAGCGCCTGACCGATGCGAATGCTGTCGCCGGCCTGCATGTTGTTCGCACGCTTCAGTTCGGCGACGCTCACGCCGCTTTCTTTGGCAATTCTCGCCAGCGAGTCACCTGGCTTGACGACATAGGTGGCCTTCGGCGTTGGCCCCTTGCCATTGCCGGCTGCGAGCTTATTGGGATCGGCAAGGCCAGCCTGGGACTTGCCGCGCATCTGGTTGCCGGAAGGCAGCGCAAGCGCTTCCTGCTGCGGCGCCTTGGCCGGACCGGGCATCTTGCCGCCCTTGGAAAGATCCGTCGCTTCAGCGGCCATCTTGGCCGGACCTGAGACACCTGCCCCATTCATCGTCGGAATGACGATCTGCTGGCCTGGCTGCGCGGCGGCGCCATTCCGCAGGCCGTTCGCCCGCAGGATTTCCTTTTCCGGAACGCCATAGCGGCGCGACAGCAGCGCAATGTTTTCACCCTGATGCAGCATCACGCTCGGAGCATTGACCGTGGTCCAGCCGGGAGACATCTGCTGCGCGGCAGCCGCCTTGATCGTGCCGGTAGACATCGTGTCGGGAGCAAGCGCCGGTGCGGCGCGGGAACCATTGCCACGCGACGAGGGGAACGGCTGCGCGAGCGCTTCGGCTTGCCCTTGCGATGCCGCACGAGGACGACCGGCATTGGCGGAAGCGCCGGGAGGAGCGAGATCGGCGCGCTGAATTGCGACAGGAGCGGTCGAAGCCCGTGCGCTGGAATAGGACGGATTATAGCGGGCCGGAGAGTTGGGGTACGGTTGCGACACCGGCGCGCTCTGCTGCGAATAATCCTGCTGGCCGTAGCCGCCCGCCTGAGCAACGTCGGCGCGGGGCACCGGATCACCATTCGGACCATTGAGGCCGCGCCGGTTGATCGAGCCGGTCGTTACATTGTCTGTCTTGTTGAAAAGACCGCTGAAGCGGGTCGTGTCCGAACTGCAAGCTGTGGCAGTACTCGCCAGAAGAACGGCCACCAGGACTTTCCCTGCCGATTTGCTGACGTTTGAAGAAAGACTGAAACCCATGACTCGACCCACTTAAGACGCAACCGATTATGGGTCGATTAAAGCGCGTTAATCTTACCATGCGGTTAAAGCACTGGTGCGGCATGTGTTTTTTTGAGGAATTGATAACCATAGAAAATGAAACGGTGCCAATTGCCCGTTTCCATAGGGGCGTCAGCCCGAATTGAGCCTCAAAGATAAGAGGCGAGCATGGGAACGATGGGCTGGTAGGGAACGTCGAATAATTCTTCGCGCTCGAATCGGCTTCCCGTCTTCGTCAGGCGCACCAGACGACACGTATGCTCATCGACGATAAGTGGGGCTATCATCGAGCCGCCGGACACCAGCTGTTCCGCATAGAAGCGCGGCATCGTGGTAAAGGCGGCAGTGACCAGAATGCGGTCGAACGTGCCCTCGCCCGGCAAACCGGCGCTGCCGTCCGCCTGGCGGATGATGACATTGCGCAGGCCGAGCGCATCCATGCGCTGCTGCGCCGATGTCGTCAGCGTCTTGTAGCGATCGACCGTCAGCACGCGCTCGACGATCCGCCCCATGACGGCAGCGGTGAAGCCGCTGCCCGTACCAATTTCGAGCACGCGGTGGCCAGGCTTGATCTTCAGGCTGTGAAGAATACGCACTACCAAATCGATGCCTTCCATGAAGGCACCGCAATCGATTGGAATCGTCCGGCTGGAATAGGCATCATCGGCGAACTGCACCGGCACGAAAGGCATGCGCGGCGTCTGCTCGACCGCCGTCATCAGATCGATATCCAATATGCCCTCTGCCCGCAGCCGCAAAACCACAGCCGCAAAGCCTTCCTTTTCCACCAAACGAGGTGTCAATCCGCTACTCCATACCGAGCGCCCGCGCCACGCGGTCCTGCGCCGAATAATCCGTCAAATCGAGTTTCAAAGGCGTTACCGAAATACGATTTTGTTTCAACGCCTGAATATCAGTGCCCGGACGGAAGATACCGTTTCGCTCGCCGAAGCGAAGCCAATAATATGGGAATCCGCGGCCATCCGCCCGCTCCTCGACCTGCACGTTGAAGGCAAGATTGCCTTGTGCAGTCACTTCCGCTCCGTCGACTTCTTCGGGGCGACAGTTCGGAAAGTTCAGATTGAGGAACGTCCCGTCAGGCAAATCGACAGTCATCAGCTTGTTGAGCAAAGCAGGCGCATGCGTTTCGGCGACATCCCAGGGCACAACGCGGGAGCCATTTTCATAGAGATAGGCTTGGCTCAGCGCAAAGGAACGAACACCTTGCAGGGTGCCCTCGATGGCACCGGCTATGGTGCCGGAATAGGTGACGTCGTCGGCAACATTCGAGCCGGAATTGACGCCCGAAAGCACCAGATCCGGCTTGACGTCCATCACCTGGCGGATTGCCATGATGATGCAATCCGTCGGCGTTCCCCTGAGTGCATAATGCTTCTCGGAAACCTTGCGCATGCGCAACGGCTCGGAAAGGCTCAATGAGTGGGCAAGTCCACTCTGATCCGTCTCGGGCGCGACAACCCAGACATCGTCGGACAGAGTGCGGGCGATACGCTCCAACGCCGCCAGACCTTCGGCATGAATGCCGTCATCATTGGTCAGAAGAATACGCATCGCCCCACCACCCGATTATGCTGCTTTTTCGATCCTCTTCAGACCACCCATATATGGCAGGAGTGCGTCGGGGACCGTGACCGAGCCGTCGGCATTGAGATAATTCTCAAGGACGGCGATGAGGCAGCGACCGACTGCAGTGCCAGAACCGTTCAGCGTGTGAACGAATTTGGTGTTCTTATCGTCCTTGCCGCGGTAGCGGGCGTTCATGCGCCGCGCCTGGAAATCTCCACAGACCGAGCAGGACGAAATCTCGCGATAGGTATCCTGCCCCGGCAGCCAGACCTCAAGATCGTAGGTCTTGCGTGCGCCAAAGCCCATATCGCCGGTCGAGAGCGTCATGACGCGATAATGCAGGCCGAGGCGCTTCAGCACCTCTTCCGCGCAAGCCGTCATCCGCTCATGTTCGGCAACGGAGCTTTCCGCATCGGTGATCGACACGAGCTCGCACTTCCAGAACTGATGCTGGCGCAGCATGCCGCGCGTGTCGCGGCCGGCAGAGCCTGCTTCCGAGCGAAAGGATGGCGTCAGAGCCGTGAAGCGCAGTGGCAGCTTCTCTTGATCAAGGATCTCGCCGGAAACGAGATTGGTCAGCGAAACCTCCGCCGTCGGGATCAGCCAGCGACCGTCCGTGGTCCTGAAGGAATCCTCGGAAAATTTCGGCAGCTGACCTGTTCCGAACATCGCCTCGTCGCGTACCATCAGCGGTGCGCTGACTTCGGTATAGCCATGCTCGCTGGTGTGGAGATCAAGCATGAACTGGCCAAGCGCGCGCTCAAGACGAGCAAGCTGCGCGGTCAGCACCGTAAAGCGCGAGCCTGACAGTTTTGCTGCGCGCTCGAAATCCATGTAGCCGAGCGCTTCACCGATTTCGAAGTGCTCTTTCGGCTGATGGTTCCATGTGGGCTTCGAGCCCCAGAGATGATTGACGACGTTGTCGTGCTCGTCCTTGCCGACAGGCACGTCCTCGAGCGGGATGTTCGGAATGCGCGACAGCGCATCATTGAGCTCGGCCGTAAGCGTGCGCTCTTCTTCTTCCGCAGCCGGAAGCGAAACTTTGAGGTCGGCGACTTCCGCCTTCAGCTTTTCGGCAAGCTCGCTGTTCTTCTGCGCCATCGCCGCGCCGATTTCCTTGGACGCGGCGTTGCGGCGGGACTGCATGTCCTGGACGGACTGGACGACGGAGCGGCGCTTCTCGTCGAGCGCTATGAGGCTTTGCGACTGAGGCTCCGCACCGCGCTTTGCAAGCGCTGCATCGAAAGCTTCGGCATTCTCACGAATCCATCTGATATCAAGCATCTTCGTTCCAGGTCGTTTGACATAAGTATAACTCCGACCGAGGTCTCGGTCGGAGGTCGAAACGGCAATAGCTGGGAAACGAGGCTGAACCTTCCTCGCCTAGACGTCGTCCGTCTTGGTGATCTCGGAAGTCCCGCCACTCTCTTCAAGCGCTTGCCGGCTACGCTGGCGTTCTACGAGTCTCGCCGCATAGATGGAAATCTCGTAGAGAAGGATCGTCGGCAGTGCAAGGCCGATCTGGGACATCGGATCTGGCGGTGTCAGCACGGCGGCGACGATAAACGCGAAAACGATGGCGAACTTGCGCTTCTCCGCGAGCCAGGCCGACGTCAGCAGGCCGACGCGCGCAAGCAGCGTGGTGATGACGGGAAGCTGGAAGACGAGGCCGAAGGAAAAGACCAGCGTCATGATGAGGCTCAGATATTCCGAGACCTTCGGCAACAGCGCGATGCCCACCTGACCTTCGGCTGGCGCCTGCTGCATCTTCAGGAAGAACCACATGACCATGGGCGTGAAGAAGAAGTAGACAAGTGCAGCGCCCATGAGGAACAGGATCGGCGACGCGATCAGGAACGGCAAGAAGGCGGAACGCTCGTTCTTATAGAGACCCGGCGCCACGAACTTGTAGATCTGCGCGGCGATGATCGGGAATGAAATCACCAAGGCGCCAAACATTGCGACCTTCACCTGCGTGAAGAAGAATTCCTGCGGCGCGGTGTAGATCAGCTCGGACTTCGCGAGATCGAGATGAGCCCATTCGACGGCCCATTTGTATGGATAGACCAGATAATTGAAGAGATGCTTCGCCACAGCGAAACATCCGATGAAGGCAACGAAGAACGCAACGAGCGACCAGATCAGCCGCGTGCGCAATTCCATAAGGTGTTCGATAAGCGGCTGCGGCTTATCGTCGATGTCACCCGTCATGCCTGGTCCTTCTTCTTGGGCGTTTTAGGCGTGGCCTTGCTCGCTGTGGCAGCCGCACGCTTCCTGGGAGCTGGAGGCGCTTTCTCTACGGCAGCAGCGGTCGCGACCTTGCGCGGGGCTCGCTTTGGTTTTTCCGTCACGATCGGTGTCTGAACGGCAAAAGCTGCGACCTCGTCGAACTTGGCGACAGCCTTCGAGCGCGGCTTACGCACGGCCTTTGGCTTCTTGGCGGGTTCGCTTGCAGCGGCAATCGGCTGCGGAACGATTGCGGCCACTGTCTCGGCAGACGCCGGCGACGGGTTGCTCGAACCGGCAGACGTCGGAGATGAGGCCGCAAGAGCTTCCGGCAGGCCGGACGTCACACCGGGAACCGGCTCAGACGGCAACGGAGTCGCGGCCGGAGCTGCTTTATCCGGCGTTGCCGCACGCTGCAGATCGGCCTTTATCTCATTGCCCATTTCCCGCAGCGGGTTCATGGCTTCCCGCAGTGAGTTGACCGGATTGAGCTTCTGGGCGTCGGCGATTGTCTGGCGCACATCGTCCAGATCTGCCTCGCGCATGGCTTCATCAAACTGGGCACGAAAGTCGCCAGCGACCTTCCTGGCCCGCGCCGTCATCTTACCGATGGTCCGCAATGTCGACGGCAACTCCTTGGGGCCAATCACCACCAAAGCCACGACGCCAATAACCACAAGCTCGGACCAGCCTATATCGAACATGCAAAGGCTCCTGGGCTAACGGCAAACCTTTCAGCTTGCGCCTGCCCGACATGATTACTTCGTTTCGTCAGCCTTGTGCTCGACCGTACGGGACGTCGTCGTCGCGGATGTCGACGTATCCTCGTCGTCGTTCATGCCCTTCTTGAAGCTCTTGATGCCCTTGGCGACATCACCCATCAGCTCCGGAATCTTTCCACGGCCGAATAACAACAGCGCGATGGCCAGGACGATCAGCCAGTGCCATATGCTTAGAGAACCCATTGCTTTAACTCCCAATTACAGTGTCTTTTCGATGTAAGACGTTTGCGGATGTTTTTCAAACACGAAAATGTAGTACATCCACGCATATCGGGATAGCGAACGCCGATGCGGGCGACCGAACGTCTCCAAGCCGAGAGGATGATTGTTATATTCGCACCCGCTGATGGCGAAAGAGAGACCTGACGCTCCGTTTCGCGAAAATTCTGCCGATGCGATTGCGGCCGCCTTTCAGGAACAGGCCGATGGTTCAATCGCTTGAGCCGCTCGGTGGCAGGATGCCGAGTTCCTCCAGATCCAGCTGCGTGATCGGATCTTCATCCTCGGTGAGCTCATCACTCATCAATGGCGAGGGAATGTTGAAATTGGCCGGGATACGGCCCGAGAGCAGCCCCGCCCCTTTCAACTCTTCGAGACCAGGCAGATCCCGCAGCTCTTCCAGGCCGAAATGATCGAGGAAATCACGCGTCGTGCCGAGCGTCACCGGCCGTCCCGGTGTGCGGCGACGACCACGGAAGCGGACCCAGCCGGCTTCCATCAGCACGTCGAGCGTACCCTTGGAGGTCTGCACGCCCCTGATATCTTCGATCTCGGCACGCGTGACGGGTTGGTGGTAGGCGATAATGGCCAACACTTCCAGCGCAGCACGGGACAGCTTGCGTACCTCACTTTCATCGCGCCGGATCACGAAGGAGAGATCTGCGGCCGTACGGAAGGCCCAGGCGCCATCCACCTGCACGAGATTGACGCCACGCATCGCGTAATCGGCCTTGAGCTTCTGCATAATGGCTGGAATATCGATACCACGCGCCACGCGCTCGGCAATGAAAGCTTCGGAAACCGGCTGCGCCGAGGCGAAAACCAGCGCTTCGGCGATGCGCTCGGCCTCACTCAGCAGACGATCGTCCACATCGGGCGTCTCCGCCTCGTGCCCAACATGCTGCTCTTCGTCGTCCGGTTTCGTCACGCGTTCCCTGCCCTATTCAGCTGCTTCCAGTGACGAATGCTTCGGCCCGCGCCGCATGTAAAGCGGCTGAAACGCGCCTTCCTGACGAATTTCGAGCTGCCCCTCGCGCACCAGTTCGAGCGAAGCTGCAAAGGCGCTGGCGATCGCCGTCGCCCGCTCGCTTGAAGTCGTCATATAGCTCAGCAGATAGTGCTCCAGGGCTGTCCAATCGGTAATTTCGCCGATCATGCGGTCAAGGATGACGCGGGCATCGGCGAGCGACCAGACACGGCGCTTCTCGATCGTCACCTGGGTCACGGCCTGGCGCTGACGCAGGCTGGCATAGGCGGTCAGGAGATCATAAAGGCTGGCATCGAAGGCCGATTGGCGGCGATCCGGAATATGCTCCGGCGCGCCACGCGCGAAGATATCGCGGCCGAGGCGGTTGCGATTGACGAGATCGGTTGCGGCATCGCGCATGGCCTCAAGGCGCTTCAGGCGGAAGGCAAGCGTTGCCGCCATCTCCTCGCCCGTCGGCCCGTCTTCCTTGCTCTGCTGAGGGATGAGCAGCTTGGATTTCAAATAGGCGAGCCATGCGGCCATGACGAGATAATCGGCCGCAAGCTCTATACGGATGCGCCGGGCGCTGTCGATGAACTGAAGATATTGCTCGGCAAGCGCCAGAACGGAGATTCGGGAAAGGTCGACTTTCTGGGTGCGCGCGAGATGCAGCAGAAGATCAAGCGGTCCTTCAAAGCCGGCAAGATCGACGACAAGCGACGGTTCGTGCGAGCCGCGCTGCGCCTCGCCTTCCTGCCAGAGCTTGTCCATCGGCGTTGCCGCCTGCTGAAGCTTGTCCGTGCTGCCGCTCACTCTGTCACCCGTCCGTTCCTAGAAGTCCGGTTTTACGCTACGGCGAAGATCGCGTCGAATTCCGCTCGAATAGAGGCTTCATCGGCACCATCATTCCTGCCGAAAGCCGCTTCGACCGCCTTGGCCCTTGCCAGCGACGCACCCGCCAGCGCGGGAACATTGCGAACCACCTGCTGCATCTCGTCCATGACACCATTGCAATGCAGCACGATATCGCATCCGCCCGCAACAATATTTGCTGCGCGCTCGCTAATCGTGCCCTTCAGCGCATTCATCGAGGTATCGTCCGACAGGAGTAGCCCCTGGAAACCGATATAGCCGCGGATAATCTCCTCGTTCACCTTGCGCGACGTCGTGGCCGGATTTTCGGGATCGATATCGGTGAAGACGACATGGCACGTCATCGCCATCAGCTCATCCTTGAGAGCCACGAAAGGCGCGAAATCATGCGCCTCCAGCTCCGCGCGCGGAACCGAAACAACAGGCAATTCATGATGCGAATCGGCAAAGCCGCGGCCATGGCCGGGCATATGCTTCATAACGGGCAGCACGCCGCCGGCTTTCAGACCTTCCGCGGCAGCACGCCCCATCTCCGTCACCGTCACCGGATCGGAGCCATAGGCGCGATTACCGATGACGTTGCTCGATCCCTCCACAGGCACGTCCAGCACCGGCAAGCAATCGACATTGATGCCAAACTTCAGCAAATCGAAGGCGTGGAGCCGCGACATCAGCCATGCGGCACGCAGGCCTCGTTCGCGATCCTGGCGATAGATATCGCCGAGTGCCTGCCCCGAGGGATAATGTTGGAGGATCGGCGGACGGATGCGCTGCACCCTGCCGCCTTCCTGATCGATGAAAACCGGTGCATCGCGCCCGACGCTGTCGCGCAGGGACGCAACGAGATCGGCGATCTGCGCCGGCTCGGAAATATTGCGTCCGAACAGGATAAAGCCCCAGGGCTGCTCCCCCTGATAAAAGGATCGCTCTTCGGGGGTGATGGTGTGGCCGCTACAGCCGAGGATCATGGATTTCGATTCGGTCATATCCGAATCATAAGGCTTGCGCCGGGAAATGCGAGTGACGTCAAGCGGAGATGCACAGGAACAGCGCGCTCCAAATGAAAACGGCGAGCCGATGCTCGCCGTTTTCCAAGTTTCGTATCTGATTTTACTTCGAAATCAGGCAGGTGCCGCCGGCGGCGCGGTAGCGCGTGCAGATGGCAGCGGCATCATCCTTCGAGCCGGCGACGACGCGGACGCGATAATATGTGCCCTTGCCGGCGATATCGGCCTTGCGAATCTCCAGAGGATGGTTGCCGATGACGCTGGCGAACTTGACCTTGAGGTTTGCCTGCGACTTCTGTGCGTCGGCCTCCGTCGGCAGGGATGCGATCTGCACACCGTAGGTGCCGCCGCTTGCAGCGGAGGTGGCAGCTGGAGTTGCAGTCGCCGGGCTAGCAGATGCGACCTGCTTCGGCTGGACCTTGGGCTGAGCTTGAGCCTGGGCTTCCTGGGCCGGAGCAGCCGTATTCGCCTTTGCGGCGGGCTCCGGACGTGCCGTCGGAACCGGGTTCGTCTTGACAACGCGGATCGGCGTGCTCTCGGCACTAGCGGCATCGGTATCATCCGACTGGTTTGCGGCCGGCGCATTTGCTGGAGACGGACGCGAACTAGTGGATGCGACCGGATTGTTTGCCGGCTTGGCGGCTGCAGTCGTCGTATCGGCAACCGGTTCGTCGCGCGGCACCAGTGAACCATCCGCCTTGACGATCATCGTGCGCACCTTGCGCGGCGAGACCGACGGCACCTGTTCGTCGTTGTTGGCGGCGACATTGGTGTTGCCGCCATTCTGGTTCGGCAGCAGGCGTGGATCTTCGGTTTCACCGACCGGCGTCGGCGTGACCTGATCGCCGCTTCCGTCATCCGGAGATACGGCTTCGGGAATCAGCGTCTTCTGGACGACATCGACAGGCTGCTCGTTGGAGGAGACAAGCTCCTTCTGCTTCGGTGCCGCTGTGCTGTCGCCGGCAACGCGGTCGTAGACGGCCTTGTCCTGATTCGGAACGACGGTGCCGCCTGGATTTTCCGGAGCGACCTTTACCGGATCGCTGTCGGCTGCAATCACGCGCGGCTCACCCGAGAAGCTGGAGATTGGCGCGCCGTGACGGATCCAGCTGTAGGCGCCGTAAGCACCGACGCCAAGAACCACGATGACAGCGGCAGTCGTCACCATTCCACGAACAGAGCGAACCGGGCGACGGTTGGCCGCAGGGTTCAGCGTCATCCTGGCGACATTCTCGACAGGCGTCGCGGCTTCGCGATAGCTGCGGCGGAAGTCCTCTTCCAGCGCACGCTCGAACTCGTCGAACTCTTCGATCGGCTGCTTTGCGACGGGCACGGCAGGCTGGGCAGCAGCATTCTTCGACCAGGAAGCGGCGGTAGCGGCGCCACCAAGTGCGGCGGCAACAGCCGGCTTGATCGGCTCAGGTGCTGCTTCCTTGGCCGGAGTACCGAGCAGGCTCGCCATTTCCGAATCGAGATCGAAATCAAATTCCGACGGCACCGCGATCGGCTCCTCCGGCTCGATTGCCGGCAGATGCGGAACATGGGAACCCTCGAAGGTTTCGACACGCTCCTCCGTCTCGGCGATTTCCGTCGGATCAAACGGCAGTGGCTGATCAGCTTCGAATACCGGCGCGGCCATAGTCGCTGCAGGCGCAGCATTTACGGCAGACGTTTGGATAGACTGCACGGGCTGGGGCGCTGCGGCGGCAAATACCGGAGCAGCAGGCGCAGGCGCAACGGGCGTTGCGCGGGAAAGGGCCGGCTCCGCCATCGGAGCGGCGGCAGCCGACTGCCGTGCGGCAGAAGACTTATCGGCCTCAGCGAAATCGAGACCAGCAAGTTCCATCTCGATATCGGCCAGATCGAATTCGAAGTCCTGATCGGTGAAGGGATCTTCCGCGCCGAAGGTAATCGGCTTTGCCTCTTCGCGCTGCGCTACAGGGGCCGGAGCGACCGGCAGTTCTGCAAGCTCCGAGAAGGAGGCGCTGAAACCTTCGAAAGCTGGCTCTTCCTTAGCAACCGGCGCATCGGTCTTGGATGGAACCGGATAGCGATTCACATCAGCCAGAAGGGCATCGATCTCAGCCGAAAGTGCGGCCGGATCGGCCTTGACCACCTTTGGCGGCTCGGGCGCATGAAAGACGGCCGGAGCCGGCTGGGATATGGCGGGCTGAGCGACTGGTTCCGGCGCGCGCGCAGGCTCCACAGGGCCGAACGCCTCGAAATCGACGGCGCTATCGAACAGCGCTTCGTCGGAAGCGGCCTTCGGTGAGAGAACAGCAGCCGGCGTGAATTGCTCACGCGGGGCAGCCGGGGTTGCCAGCGTAAAGTTGGCAAGCGGCAGCCTTATGGTGGCGGCAGCGGATTGCGGCGTCGGCTTCAGCACCGGAGCAGCCGGTTGCGGCTCGACGGACACGGGCTTTTGCGCCGGCTGCAAAACCGGCGCAATCGACATTTCGAGCTCGTCGATCAGATCGCGAGCACCGATCGTCGGCTTGATGGGAGCCACCGGCTGCGGCACAGGCTCTTCGAACTTCGGCTCTTCAAACTTGGGCTCAGCCTGTACCGGCTCAGCAGGAAGAGCGGCCTGCTCATGGCTCGGCGGCGACATCTGCTCCGCCGGAGCCGAAATGTCATTTGCCGGACTCATTCGCGGCGTATCGTACCGCTCGAATTCGCGAAGAAGCTCGTCTTCGAGGTTGAAGGCGGGATCCTGCCGTTGAACCGGAGCACTCTCCTGAGCAGCGGGGCGCGGCTCGAAACCTACGATACGAGCAAGTTCCGCAAGCGGATCATCATCCGCAAAGAACTTGTCGTTTCCGCTTGCGCGATACGCGAACTGTTTTTCTGCCATCACCCGTTCCACTCGAAAACGCTTCAACTGATGCCAGCGTAATGTGGGTAAATGGTGACGTTTATCGCATTTCGTCCGGTGCAGCGGTCCCGGTTATACCGAGACCCGACTTCAAAACCGACGCGACAGCGTACACCAGCCCAAGTCTGGCAATGCTCAATTCTCGGTTCTTATCGTTAACAAAACGTAATTCCGGTAAATCTTTACCTTTATTCCAGTGTCCGTGGAAGGAACTGGCCAAATCGTAAAGATAAAAAGCGATGCGATGCGGCTCTTGAGACTGAGCTGCAGCTTCGATGATTCGCGGGAATTCCGCAATCTTCGCAACCAACTGCAATTCAGTAGGATCAGAGATCGCGCCGACGACAGCTTTCGACAGATCCAGCGAGGCTATATCGAGATCCGGGAAGGCTTCCCTGGCCTGACGGAAGACCGACATGCAGCGGGCATGAGCATACTGCACGTAGAAGACCGGATTGTCCTTCGATTGCTCGGTAACCTTGGCAAAATCGAAGTCCAGTGGCTCGGAATTCTTCCGGTAAAGCATCATGAAGCGCACCGAATCGCGGCCGACCTCATCGACGACTTCGCGCAGGGTGACGAAATCGCCCGCGCGCTTCGACATCTTCACCGGTTCGCCATTTCGATACAGTTTGACGAGCTGGCATAGAAGCACTGTCAGCTTCGCAGCACCATCAGAAATGCCGCGGGCCACCGCCTCCAGCCGCTTGACGTAGCCGCCATGGTCCGCGCCGAGGATGTAGATCATCTCGTTGAAGCCGCGGTCGAACTTATTCTTGAAGTAAGCAACGTCAGCGGCAAAGTAAGTGTAGGAACCATCAGACTTGATCAGCGGGCGGTCGATATCGTCACCCACTTCCGTCGAGCGGAAGAGCGTCTGTTCGCGATCTTCCCAGTCTTCCGGCAACTGCCCCTTCGGCGGCGGCAGCGCGCCCTTGTAGACATAGCCCTTGAACGTCAGATCATTGATCGCGGTGCGGATCAGCGCCGCACCATTGGCATGCAGGGTGCGCTCGGAGAAGAATACGTCATGATGAACGTTCAGCGCCTCCAGGTCTTCCCTGATCATCGCCATCATTGCGTCGATAGCGCGATCCTTGACGATCGGAAGCCACTGCTCTTCCGGCATGCCGCGCAGCTTGGTGCCGAATTCCTTGGCGAGCGCTTCACCGACCGGAACGAGATAATCACCGGGATAAAGGCCCGGGGGTATCTCGCCGACCTGCTCGCCCAGCGCCTCGCGATAGCGAATAAAGACGGAGCGTGCGAGCACGTCGATCTGCGAGCCGGCATCGTTGATGTAATATTCCTTGGTGACCTCATAGCCGGAGAAGGCCAGCAGGTTTGCCAGCGCATCGCCGACGACGGCGCCGCGGCAGTGGCCGACATGCATCGGCCCGGTGGGGTTGGCAGAAACATATTCGACATTGACCGTCTGCCCCTCGCCGAGCTTGGAACGGCCGAACTTTTCGCCTTCAGCGATCATCGTGGACAGCAGCCGCTGCCAATAGCCGACCGAAAGACGGAGATTGATGAAGCCGGGGCCGGCTACCGAAACCTCGGCGACATCAGCATCTTCCTTCAGCTTGGCGACGATGATTTCGGCAAGCGCACGCGGATTCGTGCCAAGCGGCTTGGACAGAACCATGGCCGCATTGGTGGCTACATCGCCGTGAGTGGCATCGCGCGGCGGCTCCACGCCAATACGTCCGAAATCGAGCTCAGATCGCTTTTCTCGCACAATATCAATTTGTTCGAGAGCGTTCTTAATTCTTACTTCGAAGTCGGTGAAAAGGTTCATCATATCGTCCACGCATTAGCTTCGCGAGCCGCTATCGGCCCGACGCCGCCGCTGCCTACCGCAAATCGGGAGTCTGGTCAAACAGGCGCTTGTGGGCGCTGATGGCGTAGGTGTCCGTCATGCCGGCGAGATAGTCGCCGACATGCCTTGCCTTGGGGGCGATCGCCAACCCGGCAATATGATCGACCCAGTAATGGCTCTGCATCTCCCTGGGATTTTCCATATAGGCGCGGAAAAGGTCCGTGACGATCTGCGCCGCGCCGGCACGGATGCGCATGATGTCGGGATGACGGTAGATGCGCTTGAACAGCATCTGTTTGATCAGCTTGTCGGTTTCGGCCATCTCGGGCGAGAAGGTCGCGATGATCCGCCCGGCAGCCCGAATGTCGGCCACATTGCGGGGCTTGATTTCAGCGAGCGCCTGCTGCGAAACGGCGATCACATCCTCCACCATGCGGGTGATCTGCCGGCGCATGATTTCGTTCGTGAAGCGGCTCGCCTCCAGATGCGGATAACGTGCCCTCACCTCGGTCATCAGCTTGGCAAGAAACGGCACCTCCTCCAGCATGTCGAAGGTCAAATAGCCAGAGCGTAAGCCGTCATCGATGTCGTGCGTATTGTAGGCGATGTCATCCGCGATCGCGGCGACCTGCGCTTCAAGGCTGGCATAGGAGGCGATTTCGAGATCGTGGATCTCGCAATAATCGAGGATCGGCCGCGGCACCGGACCTTGGATGCCGTTGCCATCAGGCGTCATCAGCGGTCCATTGTGCTTCACCAGGCCCTCAAGCGTTTCCCAGGTGAGGTTGAGCCCGTCAAAATCAGCATAACGGCGCTCGAGCTTGGTGACGATGCGCAGGGATTGGGCGTTGTGATCGAAGCCGCCATAGGGCAGCAGCACCTCATGCAGTGCATCCTCACCCGTATGACCGAAAGGCGTGTGGCCGAAATCGTGGACAAGCGCCACCCCCTCCGCCAGATCCTCATCCAGCTTCAGGGCTCGCGCCAGGGCGCGGGCGATCTGCGCCACCTCGATCGTATGCGTCAGCCGAGTGCGGTAGTGGTCGCCATCCTGAGCGATGAAGACCTGCGTCTTATGCTTCAACCGCCGGAAGGCGGTCGCATGGACGATCCGGTCGCGGTCGCGCTGGAATTCGGAGCGTGTCGGGCTCGATCCTTCTTCGTAGAGCCGTCCGCGCGATTCCCAGGGATTCGTTGCATAGGCTGCCTTTTCCCCGTACCCGAAACCCAATGCATGCGTATCAATCGTCATTATCAATCCATTTCCGGCATTTGGCTCCCGCACCGCCATCAGCGCGACAGTCGTTTCCCTGCAATCGGTCCCTGCCCGTGCCCGGCAATGCGGACATATGTCCGCTCTTCCTACATCCCGGCCATTGACGCCGCTTTGCGGCCTTCATACCTATAGACAAGAAAACAGCAAAATGGCGTCTGGCTCAACCAGGAAACCATAGCTGTCGCCGGCCTGACTTTCATGTTAAAGGCTACGAATATCAGCCGTTTGAAAGTTCGACGGCTTAATGGTTCTCTCCGGATCTTGACCCCGGCAGGAGGAAGATATGACTGAGACAAGTGTTACCCTATCGGATGCCGCGGCCAAGCGAATCGCTGCTATCGTCGGCGCGGATGCCGGAAAGCGCGCTCTTCGCGTCGCTGTCGAAGGCGGTGGCTGTTCGGGTTTTTCCTATAAATTCGATCTCGTCGAAGGCCCAGAAGCTGATGACATCATTGTCGAAAAGAACAATGCGACCGTCCTGATCGATCAGCTGTCGCTGGTCTATATGGCAGGCTCGGAGATCGATTTTGTCGACAATCTTCTCGGCCAATCCTTTCAGATCAAGAATCCGAATGCGGTCGCAAGCTGTGGATGCGGTACCAGTTTCGCGATCTGATCCCTACCCTCTTTTTCCACAATTTGATGACCGGCCGGGAGCCTTCGCTTCGGGCCGGTTTTCATATGGGCTGTAGTCAAGCCGACCGGCTGCGGATACAACAGGGCGAAGCAAAGGAATGAGCCGCCCATGAAGATCGCCACCTGGAACATCAACGGCGTCAAAGCGCGTATCGAGAACCTCTGCCAGTGGCTGAAGGACTCGAACCCGGACATCGTCTGCCTGCAGGAGATCAAGACCGTCGATGAAGGCTTTCCGCGGCTGGAGATCGAAGCGCTTGGCTATCACGTCGAAACGCATGGGCAAAAGGGCTTCAACGGCGTTGCGATTCTCTCGAAAACCAAGCCGGATGAGGTGACGCGCGGCTTGCCAGGTGACGACAGCGACGAACAGGCCCGCTTTATCGAGGCGGTCTTCTCCGTCGAAGGGCACGGCGCCTTGCGGATCTGCTGCCTCTATTTGCCGAACGGCAATCCGATCGATACGGAAAAATACCCCTACAAGCTCGCCTGGATGGAGCGCCTGCGCAAATTCGCCCTGGAGCGCCTGGCCTTTGAAGAGCCCCTGATACTCGCTGGAGACTACAACGTCATCCCCGAGCCACATGATTGTTTCGACCCGAAGGTCTGGGAGAGCGACGCACTCTTCCTGCCGCAGACGCGTCAAGCTTTCCGCCAGCTCGAACATCTCGGCTTTACCGATGCCGTACGTGCGACGACGGATGCGATCAAGCTTTACTCATTCTGGGATTACCAGGCCGGCGCCTGGCCAAAAAACAACGGTATCCGCATCGATCACCTGATGCTGTCACCAGAGGCAGCCGATCGCCTCACCGGAACGGCAATCGAGAAGCATGTGCGCGCCTGGGAAAAACCTTCCGACCACGTCCCTGTTGTCGCTCACCTGGATTTCAGCAATTAAGCTTCAATCCCGATCGGGAAAAGTTACCCGTCTCTTCCGCACGGAAGCCCGATGCAATGCCAATCAATCGGGGCCTGCGACATCGAGCTGATGAGCCATGGAAACGGCCACGCGGCGGTCGTTCTCATTGGCGATGGAGAAGGCCTGCTCCTGCATGTCTTCCATCCAGCTACAGTCCTTCGGCTTGCACTTGTCGAGTGCCGCCGTCATGAAGGCCAGACCGCGAATGGATTGCCCCTCCTGGAACAGGAGATTGCCAAAAACGGCCATGGCGCCCGGATGGCCGCTCTTGCGCGCCTGGTTCAGCCATTTCTTGGCCTGCTGCACGTTGGTGGCGCCGCCCTCGCCTGATAGCATCATCTGCGCCAGCTGGAACTGCGCCTCCGGCACGCCGAAGGTGGATGCCACCTGGAAATAAAGCTGGCGGGACTGATTGAGGTCGATCTTTACGGGGCTATTTGGAATGCCGCTTTTGTAGTAGCTCGCAAGCGCCAGCAGCGCGTTGATGAAGAAACCGGTGTCTTCCGAACCTGGCTCCACGCCCTGCTGGGCGATCTCGCTATAGATCTTGAAAGCTTCGAAATCGTTCTGCGTCACGCCATCGCCATCGGCATACATGTTGGCCAAGGCCCAGCGGGAGCCGGTATGACCCTTTTCGGCGGCGTACCGATAGGCTTCGACCGCCTCTTCCTTCTGCCCGTTCTTATAGGCCTTGAAGCCGAATTTGAAGAGATCGAACGGACCCGATTCCTTGGTGACGCCGGCATTGATGTCGAATGCTTTGGCTTGCCCTGCCAGCACCACCGCAGTGGCAAGAGACAGGCTGAGCATCATAACTCTCGCTGATATGAACTCGGACTTAAACATAACAGTCGATTTCTTTCGCTCCATTCGGACCTGTTACGGCGCTTGCACAAACGCCGCCAGTTTCACGAATGTTTTCCCTGATGGCGCACGAGACTGGATCACCCTTCGAGAGGACGGCTCCTGTGGCGTCCAACCGATGCTGTTTGCCACATTTGCGAGCATAGCTTGCAATTATGTCCAAACCAGCATTTGTCCGGCCGCGATCACGTCCCGCCGCCGAAGCAGCGTTCGCAATCGTCTTCCGATAATGGAAATCAAAGATCGTCCGGCTGACGATTTCCCTTGGCAGACAACGATTTTTCCCCCGCGTCGGAAGCATCATCGCTCCGATCTCCGATTTTTGCTTATGCCAAAGTGGAAGTTCACCCATCAACCGCTTACGCACTTTCTATAAGGCTTGCCCCTATGCCTGCGTAATCGCTGCTCCCCATTTGTGGCGGGAAATGGACAAATTGTAATCTCATCACGTGGCTGCAATGTCTTGAAATAGAGTGTTGCTAATTCGTCACAAAAATTTTATCGGACTTGAGATTTCTTTAACCATAAATCAGGCAGAAGACCCGGTTTACGCTCCACTTTTCCCGATCCAATAAAAAACGTCGCGAAACCCGTGAGAGCTCGCGACGTCGATAATAAAGTGAAGGAACTGTCGTTAGGCTCCTTCAATTCAGCGGCTTGTCATCAGAAGCTGACTTTCACCGATGTCTGAAGAGCGGCGACCAAGTCATTGCCGAAGCTGTAGGTCGCATCGTTGCCATAGACGACACCGCCACGCGTGACCGGTCCGGACTTACCTGATGTCATGAGGCCGAGAGCGCCACCGAAATTGAATTGGACATGCTCGGTCGGCTTGTAGGCCACGCCTGCGCCGAGGGTCCATGTATCGGAGTTCATGCCATAGCCGTCGCTCGTGCCGCGATCCCAGGTCAGGCTGACGGCACCGCTCCACTTGTCGTTGAACTTGTGCCCGACACCGCCGGTGATCGTCCAGCCGTCCTTGTAGAGCAAGTCGAGCGAGGTCAGTTCGGTCGGACCGCTAGCTTTGCACGATATGCTTCGGGTGGAGCTCGGGCACAGCGCGATGCTTTGCAGGACGCTCCAGTTCGTCCATTTGACTGAGCCGAAGGCGAGCCAGTCCGGCGCGATGCCGGTCTGTACCTTCCACTCAAGGGAATCGGGAGCATCGGCCGAGCCGAAAACAGAGGTTACCTTGCCACCAAAGCCGGGGACGACAGGCGGCGGTACTTCGGTCAGGTCGACGCTACCCTTCAGATTGTCGTATTTGACCCGGCTATTGTAGACGAGGCTCGTGCGGAAGGCATATTCGGGAATTTCGTAGGCGATACCGGCGCGCCAGCCCCAGCCGTGACCGTCGATGTCAAGCGAACCCATGCCGTTGTAAATGGCAGAAATCGGGGCCGGAGTGGCGTAGACGAGGCGCGACTTGTAGCCGCTGACTTCCTGATAGAAACCGCCGCCGATCAGACGCAGCTGACCCGGACCCGCATCGAACTTGTACGAGCAAGTGGCTGAATAGTTGTTCGTTCGAACCTTGACTTCGGTTTCGTTATTGGCGCCGGCCCAATTTGCACCTTCGTTGAGGTGGCCGCCGAAAGGCTGCGAATAGTCGGCCATGCAGTCGAGATCATCGGTGATGCCGATCTTGAAGGCAGCATAGGGAATGGCGTAATTTTCCGATGCATCCGTCGAACGGCTGCGGTTATTGAGATTGCCATCGGCTGGATTGATGTCCTTGGCATTCTTCAGCTTGCGGTCGGGCATGACATAAGTAACACCGGACTCGAACACATAACGGCCCTTGTCGAAGAGCAGATCAATATCATAGCCGCCACGATCAAGGCCGCCCGCAAAGGCAGCACTGGCGAAAGACGAGCCAATAATAAGTGTGACTGCGCTCCTCAGCGCAATAGAAAATGCCATTGTATCTCCCCCACATGTGCATTCAGTGGTTCGATTGTTGCGATGATCGCGTGAATTGGCAATGTGGCGCATAAGAGCACAGGTCACGTAAGGGAATGATTGATTTACGTAAGAAAATGAACGCCGCTTCAGAAAATCTATCAGTGTAGGTAATTTTTTCTTTCGAAATAGCATTTTGGGTCCCCGATAGATTCTCATTCTTCACAGCAACAATTCTGTTACAATATGACAACAGTTTTGCTTTTCGAGAGTGTCCGGCAACTTTAGGGGTAATCTGTTTCGCCTGTGCGAAACTGGCGGCGGATTCGGGGCATAGATCCGGTTCGTTCCATCGAATCGAGGCAATAGACAAAAAAAAGCACGCGGCGAATACCGCATGCCTTTTTCGATTCTTCGACCTCTGTTTCCTAACGCGACGCCGATGTCTCAGCTTCGATTGCGACGCTTTTCACATTTGGTCGCACATCCGCCTTTGAGCGAAAACATTGGTTTATGCGAAGCCTCTCAGCCGGCCTCACTCACCCTGGCGAGCGCCACCTTGAGGCTCGCCTGCTGCCCTTCGAGCTCGCCAAGACGCTCGCGCTCGGCAGCGACGATGTCCGGATTGGCATTGGCAACGAACTTCTCGTTCGAAAGCTTGCCGGCAATACGAGCAATCTCTTGATCGTTCTTGGCAATCGCCTTTTCGAGGCGTGCTTTCTCAGCGGAGAGATCGATAAGGCTGCCAAGCGGCAAGCAGACCGTCGCCTCGCCGACGACGATCTGAGCGGCGCCCTTCGGTGCCGTATCGGCAAGCGAAACCGATTCCACGCGCGCCAGCCGCTTGATGGCGGCATCGTGACGGAACAGGCGCTCGCGCGTCAGGCTATTGGCATCGACAACGACCAGCGGTGCCGTTGCAGCCGGCGGAACGTTCATTTCCGAGCGAACGGAACGAATGCCGGAGACCAGATCGATCAGCCAATTGATTTCATCGGCGGCGACATTGTCGGCATAGGATGGTGCCGGCCAATCCGCATGGCAGATCAGGCCCTCACGCTCCTGCCCCTCGCCTGCCGTGTGCGCCCAGAGCTCCTCGGTCATGAAGGGCATGAACGGATGCAGAAGCTTGTAGGTCTCTTCGAGCACATAGGCTGCGCAAGATTGTGCCTCCGCCTTGGCACCCTCGTCTTCACCGCTGAAGATCGGCTTCAACAGTTCGAGATACCAATCGCAGAACTGGTTCCAGATGAAGCGATAGAGCGCGCCTGCCGCATCATTGAAGCGGAAGCTTTCTAGCGCCTCGGTCACGTCACGCTCTGCGCGCGCCAGCTCCGTCAGGATCCAGCGGTTGACGGTGAGCTCTGCGGCTTCCGGCACGAAATGCGGATCGCTCTTGGCGCCGTTCATTTCGGCAAAGCGCGTGGCGTTCCAAAGCTTGGTGCCGAAATTGCGGTAGCCGGCGATGCGAGCCGGGTCGAGCTTCACGTCGCGACCCTGCGCGGCCATGATCGCCAGCGTGAAACGCAGCGAATCGGCGCCGTACTGATCGATCAGCTCAAGAGGATCGATGACGTTGCCCTTGGACTTCGACATCTTCTGCCCGTTCTTGTCGCGCACCAGGGCGTGGACATAGACTGTGTTGAACGGCTCGACAGGCTCACCACCCTCGTCCTTCATGAAGTGAAGGCTCATCATCATCATGCGGGCAACCCAGAAGAAGATGATATCGAAGCCGGTGACGAGGACGTTCGTGGGATAGTAGCGTGCCAGTTCCGGCGTCTCATCCGGCCAGCCGAGCGTCGAGAAAGGCCAAAGCGCCGACGAGAACCAGGTGTCAAGCACGTCTTCGTCGCGCGTCAGGATTTCGCCCGGCTTGAAGTTCTCCAACAGGTCCTCGACATAGGCCTTCATCGGCCCTTCATGCGACAGATAATGCTGGATCGCGGCCTGCAGTGCCTCTTCCTCGGTCTTTTCGACGAAGACCTGGCCATCGGGACCGTACCAGGCCGGAATCTGATGGCCCCACCACAGCTGACGGGAAACGCACCATGGCTGGATGTTTTCCATCCAGTCGTAATAGGTCTTGTCCCAGCTTTTCGGAACGAGCTTCGTACGCCCTTCGCGGACCGAGGCGATCGCCGGTTCGGCGAGCGTCTTGGCGTCGACATACCACTGTTCCGTCAGGCGCGGCTCGATCGGCACGCCGCCACGGTCGCCATGCGGAACCGTGTGCTTGTGTGGCTCGATCTTGTCCAGCAGGCCCGATTCTTCGAAAATGCGGACGATGATCTTGCGCGCCTCGAAGCGGTCCTTGCCTTCCAGCTCGTCCCAGGCCCCGTGCAGGGCTGCAGGGTTGTCGAGACCTTCAAGGAAATCCTCGTTGTCCTTGATGGTGATGGTCGCTTCCGGCGTCAGAATGTTGACAACGCGCAGGCCGCGGCGCTTGCCGACGTCGAAGTCGTTGAAATCATGTGCAGGCGTCATCTTGACCGCGCCAGTTCCCGCAGTTGGATCCGGATATTCGTCGGCAACGATCGGGATGCGGCGACCGACGATCGGCAGGATAACATGCTTGCCGACGAGCGGCTTGTAGCGTTCGTCTTCCGGATTAACGGCAACGCCGGTATCGCCGAGCATGGTTTCCGGCCGCGTGGTGGCGACGACGAGATAATCGCGCGTTTCCCACTCCGTCGGTTTGCCCTCTTCGTCGAAGGCGATCGGATGCTGATAGGTGACGCCGGGTTCCAGCGGATAACGCAGGTACCAGAGATTGCCGTTGACCTCGTGCTGCTCGACTTCGATGTCCGAAATTGCGGTCAGCATCTTCGGATCCCAGTTGACCAGCCGCTTGTCGCGATAGATCAGACCTTCCTTGTAGAGTGTGACGAAGACTTCGAGAACCGCCTTGGACAGACCCTCGTCCATTGTGAAGCGCTCGCGCGACCAGTCGCAGGAAGCGCCGAGGCGCTTCAGCTGGTTGAAGATCAACCCGCCGGACTCGTCCTTCCACTCCCAGACCTTCTGGATGAAGGCTTCGCGTCCCATCTTGTGGCGATCCGGCTGCTGGCGTTCGGCAAGACGGCGTTCGACGACCATCTGCGTGGCGATGCCGGCATGGTCCATGCCCGGCTGCCAGAGAACGTCCTTGCCGCGCATGCGCTCGAACCGCACCATGATGTCCTGCAGCGTGTTGTTAAGCGCATGGCCCATGTGCAGCGAACCGGTCACGTTCGGCGGCGGTATGACGATCGTGAAGGTTTCCGCGCCCGGTTTGGCGTTCGCGCCGGCGCGAAAGGCGTCGGCCTCATCCCATTTTTGGGCGATCTTCGGTTCGACGGTGGCGGAATCATATGTTTTGTCGAGCATTTTAGGACCGGATCTAGAGGACTGGGTGATGCGGGTTGTAAATAGGATGGCTGTGGGCAAGTCAATAAAAAAGCCGCCCCGGAGCCCGGAGCGGCGGATCGGCTACCCGAAGCTCAGGCCTGTCAGCGGCGCGAACCGCGAGCCACCCTTTCGATTTCCTCACGCACGAGGCGCTCCACAAGGGTCGGCAAGTTATCGTCGAGCCATTCCTGCAGCATGGGGCGCAGCATCTCCTGGGCAAGCTCGTCAAGGGAGCGACGCGGACCGCCGTCAACGATGGCGGCCAATTCCTCGAACGAGCGGGAAACCTGTGCGCCGGCGGCTTCCGACAGCAGTGGAGACACAGACACGGCCTGGGCCGACGGCAGGGGTGCTTCCACTTCCATGGCAACGGCTGGTTCCGGCGCCTCAAAAATAGGTGCCTCGACGGGTGCTGCGACCTGAGGCGCCATAGCGGCAGCCATCGGCTTCTGCTCTTCCATCTTGGGTTCAACCTCGGCCACCCGCAAAACAGGCTGAGCAACCGGTGCGGCAACATCTCCAATGGCCTGTCTCAGAGGGAGATCGGCGATCGGCTCGACGTGTACCTCGGCGAGGCGTGCGGCTATGGCTGGCGGCAGCTCACGCGGCTGCGGCTCACGTCCGGCATTCAGCAAGGCGGCGGTATTGCGTTCGGAGGCAGCGCGCACGCGCGCGGCAACATCGGCCAGCGACAGACCGCGGCCGGCACCTTCCGGCTCGACAGCGGGCGCCTGCGAATTTGCCGCAACGAAACGCGGATCCTGCTCGGCAGCGCGTGCGCGATCGGCGGCGGCGAATTCTTCATCTACAGTCAATTGAATGTCGTCGTCACGCATGCCGGAAGCGGCAAAATGCGTCATGGGGGTCGACTTGGCACCTACGGGTTCATTGCTTTCGATGATCCTGCGGATCGACGCCAGAATTTCTTCCATGGACGGTTCACGCACTACATTTGGCTGAGCCATATTCATCCCCGTTTTCCCATATTCGACGACCGGAAACTCGCACCATAAACTCGCCAGGCGGCACCCGAATCAGGGCCACCCTAGATGACTGTCTTCGGGAACAAAATCACCTGAAAAGCACTAAACCCGGTGATGCACAGTTTTGTTACGATCACGACGAATCGCTCTGCTAAGCGTGATTCTGCCACAGGGCGCGACAATAAAAAACAGGCACCCGAAGGTGCCTGTCGCAAGCTCAATCATCGGACCTTTACGAAATCAGAAGACGAATTCCTTGGCCTTGGCAAAGCCCGGCAGCGGCTTGATCGAGGCGTTGAAGAAGACGTTTTCCGAAAATGCACCGCGTTCGCGCATGAAAACGGTGGCGCGGGCGGCATGGCCATAGCCGATAACGGTGATAAGGCGGCCGTCTTCGCCGAGCTGGTCGAGCAGGCCCTGCGGCAATTGTTCGATTGAACCGTTGAGGAAAATCACATCATAGGGTGCATCGGCGGCATGGCCCTTTTCAAGGTCACCGCCAACGACGGTCACATTGTCGTAGCCAAGCGCGGCAAGATTAGCCTTCGCTTGAGCCACGAGCTCCTCGTTGGATTCAAGCGCGATAACCTTGCCGGCGAGAAGCGACAAGACGGCGGACACGTAACCCGTGCCGCAGCCGACATCGAGAACCTTGTCGTCCTTGGTGATCGCGCCAAGCTGGAGCAGCTTTGCTAGCGGCGAGGCTTCCATGAGGAACCGGCCAGGAGCGACCTCGATATCGCAATCGACATAGGCCAGGAGCTTCGACTTCTCCGGTACGAAATTTTCGCGCGGCACGGCGAAAAATGCATTCAACACGGAATGGGAGGTGACATCCGTCGTCCGGATCTGGTTCTCGACCATCTTCACGCGCGCTGCTTCGAAATCCATCTTATCCTCTTGCGCCCTTGGTGCCAGAACGAGCTGGCTCTACTTTCTGTTACGCGTGTCTTAATCGCCTGACGCCGCGCTTTCAAGGCATTGCAGCGACGGGCGCAGAGATTCATGGCGAGGCGTCGCCGACGAACAACAATTGACATCCGCAAATACAAGTCAGCTACAAGTCAACGCCCTGCATCCGGGATATGCGACATCTTGCGGATCCGCCATGCTCCGGACCGGGACGCCTGTTAGCAAAATGTTAACTTCGCGCGACCACGCTTCGATGCGTTGGACCCGTGTGGTGACCAATCGACCTTCCGGCCCGAAGCCATTCGGCCCAGATATTAAATTTGAATAGAAGGTGGCTGGGGATGCCTGTTTCTCTCGTTCTTTTCGTCGTAACGTCGCTGCCGCTGGTGGTTTTTCTGGCCGCGAGTCTTTCCTCGATGATGTAGGTTTTCCGAATGAGGCTTTCGCTCTTCGCCGCAGCGCTTCTCCTTCTCCTGCCCCAGGTCGCGTTGAGCGAGGAAACATCAAGCGAGGATGAGGCGAAAGACACAGCCCCGATCATCGGACATGTCGTTACCGGAAAGCAGCTCGACGAATGGTGCGAGGAGGACCGAACGCTCGCTTCGGTCTATATTCAGGGCATTCTCGATGAGGCCCAACGAACGAAGAACCTGACGATCCGGGCCACGAAGCAAACTCCAAAAAACTCGTCGCGCTACGAGCGCTACCTTCAACAGTTCGTGGGCGCTTTCTGTCTGCCGCCCGAGCTCAGCAACATAAAGGCAACGACGATAGCCTGCAAATGGATGGCAGAGCACTCCTGGCAACTGGAGCGGCCCGCCAGTTCTCTAATCGCACGCGCCTATAAATTCGCCTTTCCATGCCTTGAGGAATAGGCCCGCCAGCAAGGCCCGATGTTCCATGCTGCAACGCCGCTGCGGACATGTCTCAAATTTTCGAGCACCAATCCAGATGACGGCCCTGTCCGCCAATATTGCGAACCGAATGCACAACGGAGACGCCCTGGCGAGATAGGATTGCCATTAAGTGGCGAACATCGCGTGCGATGCACGAAGGCGCAGCCTCGCATCTCCGTTGACAAATACTAAGTCCATCTTATAATTAGCGTGCTGAATTTGATTGACCTCTAGTCCAGCAAAAGGCGGCCCAGTTTTTTCCCTAGACTGGACCGCTTTTGCTTTTAATGGATTGCGAATTCAGCGGCACCGTCAGGCTGGCGGCTTCGTCATCAACCCGCAATCCAAGTTCATCCCACCGCAAGGAAACGCCGTGCCCAGCCGTTAGAGTGAATGCTCCGGCCGCCATCTCGCTTGATCACGGCGTAGCGATCCTTTGCTCGAGGCTTTGATTAGCTGGATGGAACGGCCGAAATCATATTAGGCGGTGAATGCGAGGAAAGCTCAGGGGCAACGATTGCCAAAGCTGAAAACACAAAATGAAATCAGATACTTATAAATCAGTTTTGAAAGAGATGGAGGCCTCGCCCGGAATCGAACCGGGGTGCAAGGATTTGCAGTCCTCTGCGTAACCACTCCGCCACGAGGCCATCCGAAAAGCAATTTGCGTTGTGGTGGCGCGGATTTAGAATGATCCAAAGAAAACCGCAAGAGGGTTCATTCCGAATCCTGTCCTTTTTTCATTCCCAAAAGATATTTGCTCATGCGGGCGAGCAAAATGCCGACCCCCTCGGCCTTAACGCGGCTCGGTTTCAGGCCGACGGGACACGCCCGATATAGACAATCAGAGGCGCCTACCCGATCCTTCCTTTGCATCGGCAAAGACCGACTGCAACATGAGGCGCAGCTGCCGGCAACGGGCGAACCCGGATGCTCTGCCAATCGCCCCGAATTATCGCGAACCAACCGGGTCTCAGGAGCAAAAGAACATTGCCGGTTAGGGGATCGCCACCCGTCCGGAGGCGCGGTCGATGCCAGCCCATTCAGGTAGGTTATAGGGACCTAAGGTAGATGCTAGAATTAGTACTACCGGTTTGTACGCCACCCACAGACCGGACAGTGCCGCGTCCGACGAGACTACGCCCCCAGTAATGTCGTCGGACGCACCACGGCCAGATAGCTGCAATCGCAATGAGGTGGAATGCCAGACGAGCTGCCCTCTTCTCCGCTACAGAATGATACTCAGTTTTCCCGCCCGACAACTGTTTCACACTCACAGTTCAGTAAAGTGTCTCGAGATCGCGACGCACACGGACGGCAAACGGCTGAGCTCGATTGCCGTTAACATCATACTTCAGCCGTCTCTACCCTCACTCGCCCCATCGCCCGCCGTCGACTCTAACGCGTGGCGGCGTAAACGCTTTCCGTTTCGTGGGCAGGGCCTATTCAAGTGTGATCCGACAGCGTTGTGACCGACGAAGCTCCGCGAATTGCGTCATTTTTGCAACAACGCCGGTTTTCAAGTAGGGCACATATAGTTCCATACCCTTAGTATCTTGCCAAATCACCGAAGCAGGTTCAGGAAATAGTTCGCGAAGCTTATTACTTCGCACCTACTGATAGGGAACATGAACGGGATGGGGTTGGGCACGTCGTTTTTCGGCGCGATATCTCATGCCCAATCAAGAAAGATTGGAGTTATTATGAACATCAAGAGCCTTCTTCTCGGCTCCGCTGCTGCGCTTGCAGCAGTATCCGGTGCTCACGCGGCTGATGCGATCGTAGCAGCTGAGCCGGAGCCGCTGGAATACGTCCGCATCTGCGACGCATACGGTGCTGGCTACTTCTTCATCCCGGGCACCGAAACCTGCCTCAAGATCGGCGGTAAGGTACGTACCGAAGGTGAGTGGTACAACGCTTACAACCGTGACAGCCATCAGGGCACGCTGTGGCATACCCGCGCCGAACTGAACGTTGATACCGCAACCGACACCGAATACGGTCCGCTGAAGACCGAAACCATCGTTCGCTGGGACTGGAACGATGGCGGCTCCACCTCCACCAACCTGCTGTGGTCTTACATCAGCCTCGGTGGCTTCACCGTTGGTAAGAAGGACTCGCAGTACAACCTGTACATCGGCTACGCCGGCGACGTCATCAACGACGACGTGATCTATGACGGCCCGTACGAACTGAACCAGCTGACCTATGAATATGACGGCGGCAACGGCTTCTCGGCCGTGATCTCGCTCGAAGATTCCAACTCCGCCACAACTGGTTCGGCATCTTACGGCGCAAGCTGGTGGACGGATGACAGGCAGAACCACTACGCTCCTGATGTCGTTGCCGGTGCCGGCTTCAAGTCCGGTGCATGGGGCTTCAAGGTCGTCGGCGGTTACGACTCGATCGTCGAAGAAGGCGCCATCAAGGCTCGTGTCGACGCCGACTTCGGCGCATTCACGGCCTTCTTGATGGGCGGCTGGAACACGGACGGCGACAAGCTCAACAAGTACGCTGGCACCAACCAAGACGTCTCCGCTTGCACGGCACCGAACGGTACCGTCAATGCATCAAAGTGCGGCTGGGGTGACTGGGCTGTCTGGGGCGGCGTCGGCGTTCCGGTCAACGATAAGCTGAAGTGGAACCTGCAGCTTGCTTACAGCGACTCGAAGATCTTCGAAGCAACCACGAACCTGAAGTTCAACCCGGTCAAGAACCTCCTGGTCGAGCCAGAACTGACTTACGTTCATTATGACTATGCCCACGACGACACTGTTTCGGGCATCCTGCGCTTCGAACGCAACTTCTAACCTGATCAGACTTGACCTCCGATCAGAGAAGGAAGGGGGCCGGCTTTCCCTGCCGGCCCCCTTTTTTATGCAACATCCGCAATCAGCCGCTCCTCCTGCGATCAATACGCGTGTCACAAGGATCTCCAGTCAACGAAAAGGGGAACCTAGTCGATGCTCTGGCGTTTAGCGATGAAAGGGACATGGCTGACTACAGGAGTTGGAAACTTGAAACACCACTTTGCTTCACTCGCCTTGAGCGTGACGCTGGCTATAGGCTCCGCGCTGCCCGCCGCCCTGCCCGCGATGGCCGCGCCGCCGAGCAGTCCATCTATATCGCGCGCGTCGGATCTTATCCTTGTGCAAGAGCAAGGATCGCGCCGATGGGGTGATGACGACCGTCCCCGCTGGCGTGATCGCGATCGCCGTCACTGGCATGGTGACCGCGGCTGGGATCGCCGCCGCCATTGGGATGACAGATGGCGGGACGACCGTCGCTATCATCATCGCCGTCATGGCGGCGTGATATTCGAGATTCGGCCTTAGTGCGGCCGGTTTCCTTATCGGAATGATACCTGCCAAGCTCACGCCGAACATAAGGTAGGCAGCGGATCACTTCGAGGAATAACACAAACAATAAGGCCGCCACCGGAACTCCGGCGGCGGCCTTATTGTTTTAAGAGGAACCTGCGCCGGTTCCAAGCGTCTTCCGATCAGCGGCAGACGCGCACATGGCGGATAACCCAGCGTCCATGAACCTTGCGCTTTACCTTCTTCACATGGCAGTGATGATGATGGTGCTGATGGTAATGACGATGATGCATCGGAGCGGCCTCGGACGGCACGCTGAAGGCAAAGACCGACGCCACAGCTACTGCAGAAGCAAGAATCAGATTTTTCATGTCGAACCTCTAAAGCATTGGGGGACTATGCTGCGCGGATCGCGCATTATGTTCATGTGCCGCATCGCATTAACGGCACATGAACATGCCCTCACATTCGTGAGAGCAACCATACCTTGAACTAATTTTTTCAGAAATACCACATATATCCAACCGAGAGCCGCCTCCGCGCGCGCTCGAAAAGCACGGATGCATCATCTTGGCACAATCTCATTAGCCCGCTACCATTCGCCATCCCGTGCGAAGAAGAGTGCAGCGCAAGATCTTGTTATTGCATCGCAAAAATCCTGAATAAGGCATGCGCTCGATTTTCAGTCGTCCACCGAACGAAGGGGCAATAGGCGCCGAATACGTTCGTCACGAAGATAGAGACCACCCCATGCCATGATGCCGAGCAATAAACTGATAAGTTGTGGTGGAGAACCGATTTCTCCGAGACGCAAATGGGTGCAAATGGCGCCGCCGAAGAACCCGGTCGTGAGGATCGCTCCAAGAACCGCGGTGCGCGGAATTGCGTAAAGAACAACACTGATGAGGATGATCAAACCCACCACCGTGCCTAGATTGGTGGGAAAGCCCGTCTCCGCCATCTGCGGGCCAATCAATGACGGCATAAAGAGATCGACAGCGGCATCGGCCGCCAATGCAAGAATAACAATCGCGCTCAGAATCCAGCCCAGCGCCACCCCACCACGAAAGCTCGTATTCTCAGCCATTTTATCCCCAATCCGCCGAATCTGGCCGATATCCCCGAATTGCCCGCCGGCATTGGTGCCTGGCTGACAAGTGGCGGCAATCTGGCATGAGTGGGAAAGACAGGTCAACGAGGATGCGGTGATCGAACCGAACGAGCCTCCGCGGAAATCACTACCGCGAGGCAGGTGCAATAAAACTGCAAAAATGCGCTGCTATAAGCTCGGCCGCGTTCATCAGCCTTAAGAACCGCAGAAGGGGAACTAGACTCAACCGGGCGCTCTAGCGCCGTTATCTACTTCAGTTCTGTGGAAAAAAGTGGCTCCCCGGGCCGGATTCGAACCGGCGACCTGTCGATTAACAGTCGAATGCTCTACCGCTGAGCTACCAGGGAATGCGCTTGGCGCGGTGTGAGCGGGGTAATACAAATGCTTTCCCGATTTGCCAAGCGGTTTTTTCAAAAAAAATGAATTCTCTTGCATTATTTCCTCGCGCCACCATTTCCTGTGGATGACCGATCAAAGTGAAACGACCGCAAATGCCGATCGGAATGGCCGGAAAACCCGCCGTTTTGGCATTGATCCCGCGACCCGCGAGCTGGTTTTCGGCTCTGTGAGAATCCCCCTGCCCCGATCGCGCCTTGCCCGCGTTGGCGTGGGGATAGCGCTGATTTTCGGCGGTCTGCTCGGCTTCCTGCCGGTGCTCGGCTTCTGGATGCTGCCACTGGGCTTCATCGTGCTCTCGCACGACATGCCGATGGTTCGCCGCTGGCGCCGCCGCTTCGCCGTATGGTGGACACGAAAACGCCGCCCGGCAAACTAACTCTTTTATCCTATCCCGCGCGAACGGGACGAGCAGGATTGCCGACAACAGTCGCACCGGCGGCAACATCCCTGGTGACGACCGCGCCGGCGCCGATGATCGCGCCATCGCCTACCGTGATGCCGCCGACCAAGATCGCTCCACCGCCGATCCAGACGCTTCTGCCTATCGTTACCGGCCGTGCGACCTCCATGCCCGCTCCGCGCAGTTCGGCATCCTTGTGATGTTCGGCACAATAGATATGCACCCCCGGCCCCAGCATGCTGCCGTCGCCGATGCGGACGCTGGCGCTGTCGAGGATGGTGCAGCCGGCATTCATGTAGACTCGGCGGCCGAGCGAGATATTGATGCCATAGGAGCAATGAAACGGCGCCTCGATGAAGACGCTCTCGCCGATCTCGGCAAAAAGCGCAGACAAAGCCGGCGCAAGATTGCCGCGCTGGGCGGGCGGCATTGTATTATGTGCATGCACAGCCTCGCGTGCCTGCCAGCGCAAGGCGTCGAGTTCCGGATCGAAACAACAGTACCACTCCCCCGCCGCCATTTTCTGCCGCTCACTGAGACCCATATTCTCATTCCTCCAATGCCTTCCGAACGTCCCGGCGGCGATCTTGCAACGCCGCCCGGGGCACAGGCAAGGAAGACCATCGCGCCTTCTTGATCGAACTGCAATCTATGGGTGAAGGTGCGCAGCCTACACCCTTTGATTAGCAAAACCTCAAATGCACGATCCTGCAGTGAACGCTGCTCCACAGAGCCGCTGCCCTTATGAAAAAGCCCGTCAACGCGGGATTCTTGCCCACAACAAACTGTCACACAGCTTGTCTATAACCCGCGCTACCGCGGACTTGCGCAAGGCCACCGGTTCCGAGCTTTCAAAAGGAAATAGGGATATGTCGAAACTTAAAAATTACATTTCTGCCGCCGCTGCTGGCGTCATGAGCGTCGCCTTGGCGATGCCGGCTGCCGCAGCTCCGGTCAAGTTCGATTTCTGGTTCGGTCTGTCAGGCGACCTTCAGCGCGTCGTTGAGACGCTCTGCAAGAACTTCAACGATTCCCAGAAGGATTATGAAGTTTCCTGCGTCAGCCAGGGCAGCTACGACGCCGCTCTGCAGAACACCATTGCCGCCTTCCGCGCGAACAAGCAGCCGACGATCGTTCAGGTCTACGACGTCGGCACCGCGACCATGATGCTTTCGGGCGCCTACTATCCGGTCAACAAACTGATGGCTGAAAACGGCTACAAGGTAGACTGGAACAACTATTTCCCGGGTATCGCCCGCTACTACGCCACCTCGAAGGGCGAGCTGCTCTCCTTCCCCTTCAACTCTTCCACCGCCCTGCTCTACTGGAACAAGGATGCCTTCGCGAAGATCGGCAAGACCGCCGCGCCGAAGACCTGGGAAGAAGCTGCAGAAGACATGAAGGCGCTTAAGGGTGCTGGCTATGAATGCCCGATGGCCATCAACATCTCCGGCAACGAAAGCTGGCAGCTGATGGAACAATTCTCGGCCATCCACGATCAGCCGATCGCCACGAAGAACAATGGCTATGACGGCCTCGACGCGCGTCTCACCGTCAACAAGACGAAGTTCGTTAAGTATGTGACGGACCTCAAGAGCTGGTACGACCAGGGCCTCATCAAGATCAAGTCAAAGGACCTCGGTCAGGACATGGTTCAGGCTTTCGCCGCCGGCGATTGCCAGATGATCATGACCTCGGTCGGCGACCATGGCACGGTCGGCAAGACCCATAAGGCCGACATGAACTGGGATGTTGCCGAGCTTCCGGTCTACGCAGGCACCGAGCGCAAGAACTCGCTCGTCGGCGGCGCTTCGCTCTGGGTTCTCTCCGGCAAATCGGCTGACGAATATAAGGGCGCTGCCGCGTTCCTGAACTTCATCGCCAAGGCCGAAACCGCTCTCTTCTGGTCGACCAACACCGGCTACATCCCGGTTACGAAGTCCGGCTTCGAATTCATGAAGTCCTCCGGCTTCTACGACAAGGCTCCCTTCAAGGGCCGCGAAGTCGCTATCGCCAGCTTGACCGCTTCCGAGCCGACCGCGATCACCCGCGGCATCCGCCTCGGCAGCTTCACGCAGATTCGCGCTGAGTTCGGCAACCAGATGCAGGCCATCTTCGCCAACAAGGTCAGCGTCCAGGAAGGTATCGACAACCTCGTCAAGAACGGCGACGCCGTTCTTGAGCGCTTCGAAGCCACCTACAAGGGCAAGCAGCTACCATAAGCGGCAAAGCTCGTAACAGAACGGCGTCCGCCGGGGTTTCCCGGCGGACGTTCGTTATGAAGGCAAGCGTGGCATCGAGATCTCAAGCCGGTAGAGACAATGGAAAAGCGAGTAACTTTCAACAAATGGAGCGTCGGCATCCTGTTCGCAGTGCCGCAGTTGCTCCTTATCTTCACCTTTTTCTATTGGCCGGCGGGTCAGGCGGTCTTCTGGTCCTTGACGCTGCAGCAGCCCTGGGGTGGCGGCAATATCTGGGTCGGGCTCGACAATTTCAAATCCATTCTGGCCAGCTCCGATTACTGGAACTCGGTCACGATCAGCATCATCTTCGCTGCTATCAGCACAAGTATTTCCATGGCGGGCGGACTGATACTTGCGGCGCTGACCGATCGGCAGCTGCGCGGCTCGAAAATCTATCGCGTGGTCCTGATCTGGCCTTACGGTATTGCTGCGCCCGCATCGGCGATGGCCTTCCGGTTCATCCTGGCGCCGGAAGCAGGACTCATGGCCGTAGTCAATCAGTGGTGGCCGGGAATATGGGATCCGGGTCTTGACGGCAACGCCGCCATGGCCTGCGTCATCGCCGCCTTCTCGTGGAAATATATCGGCTACAGCTTCATCTTCTTCCTCGCCGCTTTCCAGGCCATTCCACGCGCGCTCATCGAGGCGTCCGCCATGGACGGCTCCGGCGTGCTCCGCCGCTTCTGGGACATCCAGTTCCCATTGATCACGCCGACGATCTTCTTCCTGCTCGTCATCAACATCACCGAAAGCTTCCAGGATTCATTCGGCATCGTCGACATCATGACTTCGGGCGGCCCGCACAACTCGACCAACCTCATGGTCTACAAGATCTACTCGGACGGCTTCAAAGGCCTCGATTTTTCCGGTGCGGCGGCGCAGAGCATTATTCTCATGCTGCTGATCGTCCTGCTGACCATCTTCCAGTTCCGCTTCATCGAGAAGCGCGTGCATTATCGTTGAGGCTGACATGGTCGAGCGCACCCCCATCCTTAATTTCTTCACCCAGCTGATCCTGCTGCTTGGATTCATCGTCGCTGTAGGCCCGCTGGCTATCGTTGCCATTGCCGCTTCGCATAACATCACCGACGTCAACAAAGTGCCGATGTCGCTGATCCCCGGCTCGGATTTCTGGGTCAACATGCAGACGGCATGGACGACCGCCGGTCTCGGTCCCAAGCTGCTGAACAGCCTGATCTTCGCCACCGGCGTTGCGGTGGGCAAAGTGCTCATTTCGGCGATAACGGCCTTTTCACTGGTCTATTTCCGCTATCCGGGCCGCCATTTCATTTTCTGGCTCATCTTCATAACGCTCATGCTGCCGCTTGAAGTGCGTATCGTGCCGACCTATGCGGTCGCAGCGAACGTCCTGTCGCCCTTCCAGGGAATTCTCGACATCACCGGCATCACCTGGCTCATCGCAAAGCTTACGGGTATCGAAGTCTCGTTGAACCTCGGGCTACTCAACTCCTCGATCGGCCTTATCCTGCCGTTGGTCGCGACGGCGACTGGCACCTTTCTTTACCGCCAATTCTTCCTGACGATACCGGACGAGTTGGCTGAAGCCGCGCGCATGGACGGCGCCGGGGCATTGCGCTTCTTCGTCGACATCCTGCTGCCGCTGTCGCGCACCAATATGGCCGCGCTCGGCACCATCATGTTCCTCTGGGCCTGGAACCAGTATCTGTGGCCGTTGTTGGTAACCACCGATCCCGCCCACGTAACGGCTGTTCACGAGCTCAAGTCACTCATCCCGAACTTTGGCGGCCTTCCGGAGTGGCATATCGCAATGGCTGGCACGCTGATCATTATGATTCCACCGCTTGCCGTCGTCGTGCTGATGCAGCGTTGGGTCGTTCGCGGCATGATCGCTACGGAAAAGTAATCTCGTTTCTCGCCGCGCCACATCTCCAGGCGCGGCAGTCCCCTGCGATCGAGTATTCATCGATATCGTGCTGGAATATCCCTGCGCAAACGCAACCTTCACCTAAACGCTGTCGACCTCCGACACATAAAAAGCCCGGAAGTCGGGAAAACTTCCGGGCTATACCTACTGAAAACTTATGTTTGAAATCAGCTCGCCAGCACCTTCAGCGGCGTGACGGAGGCAACGGCGTCGAGCCGCAGCCCGGTGTCCTGGGCGAAGAGGTGCGTGTGCTGCTGCGGCAGTTCCAGCGCAACCGACTGACCGGTCTGGCCTGTCGTATGATCGGCAACGGCGACAGCGAAGCTTGAACCGTTGATATCGCAATGGATGACACGGCCAGCACCGAGTTCTTCGACGAAATCGACCGTTGCCGGGATAGCACCGGGCGTGCCGGCAGGAACGAGGCGTGCATGTTCCGGCCGGAGGCCGAGGGCAACCGGCTGGCCGGCATGGCGCTTGCCGATGTTGGCGTCGATGGCGATCGGAATGCCGTCGAAGATGAATTGCTCGCCATTGGCCGCGAAAGTGCCTTCCAGGAAATTCATGGCCGGGGAGCCGATGAAGGAGCCGACGAAACGGGTGCGCGGCGTGTTGTAGACCTCGAGCGGCGTGCCGACCTGCTCGACATTGCCCTTGTACATGACGACGAGCTTGTCGGCGAGCGTCATGGCCTCGACCTGATCATGCGTCACGAAGACCGAGGTGGCCGACAAACGCTTGTGCAGGCGGCGGATTTCGACGCGCATCTGCACGCGCAGCTTGGCATCGAGGTTGGAAAGCGGTTCGTCGAAAAGGAAGACCTTCGGCTCGCGTATGATGGCGCGGCCCATGGCGACGCGCTGGCGCTGACCGCCGGAAAGCTCGGCCGGCTTGCGGGCGAGGAAATCCTCGAGGCCGACGATCTTGGCGGTTTCCTTGATGCGGCGGTCACGCTCGGCGCGCGGCACACCCGCGACCTTGAGCGCGTAGCCCATGTTGGCGGCGACATCCATGTGCGGATAGAGCGCGTAGTTCTGGAAGACCATGGCGCAGCCGCGCTCGCGCGGCTCGAGCTGGTTGACCACCTTGCCGTCAATGCTGATCTCGCCCGAAGTGATATCCTCAAGGCCGGCAATCATGCGCAGCAGTGTGGACTTGCCACAGCCGGAAGGTCCGAGGATGACGACAAATTCGCCCGATCGGAAATTCAGGTCGACGCCATGAACGACCGGATTGCGTCCATAGGCCTTGCGAACTTGTTCGATGCGGATTTCCGCCATTTTAATCTTCCCCGCCTGTCCATTCTCGGCACGTCAATCGGGTGGACTGCTAGCGAATTTGCATTACAGAACAGTGACAAGCATTCCTTATACCACAAAGGAGATCGAGTTTTCCCTACGAGAGTTGCGTGTGGCATTCGCTTATGTAACGCGTGGTAGTGAAACCATTCGACGGTCCGCGTCGTATAAGGGTTTCCGCCGTCGCAAGGCATGCGAGAAGCAACAGAGGATGACCGATCGGCCAGGACACCATGACAACAGCGATAAAAGAGCCGAACCCCATCCTGCTATGGTTTCGCAAGGATCTTCGCCTGGACGACAACCACGCGCTGCAGTCGGCGGCAACATCGAGCCGCCCTCTAATTCCCGTCTATATTCGCGAGCCGGGCGCAACGGAGCGTGGCCCACTTGGCGGAGCACAGGATTGGTGGCTGCATCATTCGCTCGCTGCCCTGCAAACCGCTCTTGATGCAGTTGGGAACAAGCTCATTCTTCGCCAGGGCGATGCCCTGACGGTGCTTAAAAAACTCATTGACGAAACCGGGGCCGAAGCCGTCGTCTGGAACCGTCGATACGATCCGGCCGGTATCGAGGTGGACACCCAAATCAAGAAGGCTTTGCGGAGCAAGGGCATCGAGGCCAACAGCTTTGCCGGTCAGCTGCTGCACGAACCCACGCGCCTGCGCACGGGAACCGGTAACCATTACAAGACTTACACGCCGTTCTGGCGCGCATTCGAGCAATCCGGCGAGCCGCCGTTTCCGATCGAGGCGCCCCGAAGGCTTCTTGCGCCCCGCCGCTGGCCGCAATCGGACTCTCTTGATGCTTGGTCGCTGCTGCCCACAAAGCCGAACTGGGCATCCGAGTTCGCGGACATTTGGACGCCAGGCGAAGCGGCGGCTCTCGATAAGCTGGAAGACTTCGTCAACGGCGCGCTTAATAACTATGTGGTCAGCCGTGACTTTCCGGACAAACCGGCAACCTCCCTGCTCTCGCCACATCTGGCGCTCGGAGAGATTTCACCTGCCCGTATGTGGCACGCAACACGCGGGCTGCTTGACAAGGTCGGCACGGACAATGTCGTCCGCTTTCGCAAGGAGCTTGTCTGGCGGGAGTTCTGCTATCATCAGCTCTTTCATTTCCCAAAGCTCCGGACAGCCAACTGGAACGATCGCTACGATGATTTCCCCTGGCTATCGGATGCCAAGCTGCTGGCAAGCTGGCAGCGTGGCCAAACAGGTTATCCGATCGTCGATGCCGGCATGCGGCAGCTGTGGCGCCATGGCTGGATGCACAATCGCGTTCGCATGATCGCGGCATCTTTCCTGATCAAGGATCTGCTGATCGACTGGCGCGAAGGCGAAGCCTGGTTTCGCGACACGCTCGTCGATGCCGATCCGGCCGCCAATACGGCAAACTGGCAGTGGGTGGCGGGCTCCGGCGCCGATGCTTCACCCTTCTTCCGTATCTTCAATCCGGTGCTGCAGGGCGAGAAATTCGATCCGGATGGCGGCTATGTCCGAACTTTCGTGCCGGAGCTCTCCAAGCTCGATAACAAATATATCCACCGGCCGTTCGAGGCGCCTGATGACGTGCTCAAGCGTGCAGGAATAGAACTCGGCAAACACTACCCCCGCCCCATCGTCGATCATGCCACGGCGCGGCAGCGTGCGCTTGCCGCGCACGCATCGCTTAAAGATGATGGATAGCGCTATTCCGCTGGATGCGCCGTGATATGCGGCCCCGCCGGCCGGCGCTTGCTCCCGTTCCCCAAAAAATACCTGAGTACCTTGAAATACAGGCTATATGGCAGAAACTTCAGCAGCTTTGCCCGATAGACCATGCTCTTCGGGAAACTGATGTCGAAGGATGGTGATTTCAAGCCGGCGGCGATCGCATCCGCCGCCTGCTGTGCCGACACGATCTCAGGTATGTCGAACTTATTTTGAGCCGTCAACGGCGTGTCGACATAGCCCGGGGTGATGAGCTGGATGCGGATGCCCATGCGATCGAGCTCGAAGTTCAGGCTTTCCGCCATGTTGATCAGCGCCGCCTTGCTGGCTCCGTAAGCCGCACCGCCGGGAAGTCCGCCATAACCGGCGACGGATGAGACAAGGGCAACTTGGCCGTATCCCCGCGCCCGCATATGCCGCACCGCCGGAACGAGACAGTTGACAACGCCATGGAGATTGACGGCAAAACTGCGTTCGAACACTTCGTGATTAAGATCTTCGCCCCGTGCCGGCAAATAGACGCCGGCGTTCAGAACCGCCAGGGCAATGGGGCCGTGCTGATATTCAATTGCCGCAACCGTGTGCTCCATGTCCTCTGTATCGGTCACATCGCCGTCGAGCGCGACAATGCTGCCTGCAAGCGCGCTTGCCTCGGCCTGCAGCGCCAGAAGCTTGTCGTGGCTGCGCGCCGTAACGGCGACCTTGTAGCCTTCCTCTGCCAGCTTCAGCGCGAGCGCGCGGCCGATACCGGAACTGGCGCCGGTAATCCAGACGACTCCGTTTTCAGGACGTGCGATGAACGGGCTCATGGCTCTTCTCCTTGGCTGGCGGCCGCCTACATCAAACGCTTAAACTGCGGCCGTCCGTGGCATTTTAGAAATAGCGCATCATTGTGGCCGCTTTCGGCCAGACTGACGGCGTCATCGGGAAAACAATGTCACCAATTGGAGACCGACGACTTGGATGAAAGAGGGAGGTCGAGACGCCCGCCAAGTCGAATTTTGCGAGGCGAATAGATAGCAAGGAACAGAATTTCTTGCCTATCCCGCCTTGTGAAGGGAAAAGACCGTTCTTACAGTAGTTGCGAACAGAAGGCAGATTCCAATGACCGTCCATCCGTCCGTCCTCGAAGCAATTGGCAATACGCCGTTGATCAAGCTCAAGGGCGCCTCCGAGGCGACGGGCTCGACCATTCTCGGCAAGGCCGAATTTCTCAATCCCGGTCAATCGGTGAAGGATCGCGCCGCGCTCTACATCATCCGCGACGCCGAGAAGAAGGGGCTGCTGAGGCCGGGCGGCGTCATCGTCGAGGGCACAGCCGGCAATACCGGCATCGGCCTGACGCTGGTTGCCAAGGCACTCGGCTACCGCACCGTCATCGTCATTCCTGAGACACAGAGCCAGGAAAAGAAGGATGCATTGAAACTGCTCGGGGCCGAACTGGTGGAAGTTCCCGCTGTCCCCTACAAGAACCCGAACAACTACGTGAAGGTCTCGGGCCGCCTGGCCGAGCAGCTTGCAAAGACCGAGCCTAACGGCGCGATCTGGGCAAACCAGTTCGACAACGTTGCCAACCGTCAGGCTCATATTGAGACGACCGCCAAAGAAATCTGGTACGATACCGATGGCAAGATTGACGGCTTCATCTGCTCGGTCGGTTCCGGCGGCACGCTCGCCGGCGTCGCTATGGGGCTGCATGCCTTTAACAAGGACATCAAGATCGGTATTGCCGACCCCGAAGGTGCCGCCCTTTATGAATTCTACAAGAACGGCGAGCTGAAATCCTCCGGCTCTTCGATCACCGAGGGCATCGGCCAGGGCCGCATCACGGCGAACCTGGAGGGTTTCACGCCCGATTTTGCCTATCAGGTTACCGATGCCGAAGCGCTTCCCTACGTCTTCGATCTGGTCGAATACGAGGGCCTGTGCCTAGGCGGCTCGACTGCCATCAATATTGCCGGCGCGGTTCGTCTCGCCAGGGATCTCGGCCCCGGACATACGATCGTGACCATCCTGTGCGATTACGGCAATCGCTATCAGTCCAAGCTCTTCAATCCGGACTTCCTGAAGTCGAAGGGCCTGCCGCTGCCGAGCTACTTGGAGAAGCGGACTGAAATTGCCGTCCCCTACGAAACAACAGCGTGACCATATGACCGTCCATGCCCTCTATCGTGACGATTTCTATCTATCGACGGCCGAAGCAGTCGTTACCGCGATCCACGAAGACGGGGGCATCGAGCTCGATCAGACCTGTTTTTATGCGACTTCGGGCGGTCAGCCTGGCGATACCGGTTTCCTCGAGCGCGGCGACGGCTCGAGGATCATGCTCGGTCAAACGAAGCATGGGCCGATCAAGGACATCATCATTCATGTCCCGCTCGAAAATCAGCCCTTGCCCATCGTCGGTGAGAAGCTGGTGCTGCATATCGACTGGGCGCGCCGCTACAAGCTGATGCGCATGCATACGGCCTGCCATCTCCTCTCGGTGGTCTGCCCCTATCCGATCACGGGCGCGGCGGTCGGCGAGGATGAGAGCCGGGTCGATTTCGACATGGGCGAGACGATCGACAAGGATGAAGTGACGGCGAAGATGATGGCGCTCGTTAATGAGAACCATCCCGTCTTCGTCCGCTGGATTACCGACGAGGAGCTGATCGCCAATCCGGGCATCGTCAAATCCAAGAATGTGCGCCCGCCGATAGGCCTTGGCCGCGTCAGTCTCGTCTGCATCGGCGAGGATTCGGCCATCGACAGCCAGCCTTGCGGCGGCACGCATGTGTCGGAAACGCAGGAGGTCGGCGCGATCCACATCGCCAAGATCGAGAAGAAGGGCAAGGAAAACCGCCGCTTCCGCATTCGTTTCGGCGCGCCGACCGACGAGAATTGACCGGGTAAGCGCCTATATCTCGATATCAAGACCAATAAACCAAAGCAGGGAGTGATCATCATGGCAGCGGACAAGAGCCGTTTCGTCGTATCCGCCGACTGGCTGCAGAGCGAGCTGGGCGCCAAGAACCTGCGCATCCTCGATGCATCCTTTTATCTGCCGGCACAGAAGCGCGATGCCGACGCCGAATATGCCAGCGGCCATATTCCCGGCGCCATCCGCTTCGACCAGGACAAGATTGCGGATCATTCGACCAACCTGCCGCATATGGTCCCCTCGCCCGAGTTTTTCGCCGCTGAAGTCGGCAAGCTCGGTATCAGCGAAAACGACCGCATCGTCATCTATGACGGTCCGGGCCTGTTCGCCTCCCCGCGCGTCTGGTGGCTGTTCCATATCGTCATGGGCGCCCCAAACGTCTTCGTGCTCGATGGCGGTCGGGATGGCTGGAAGGCCGAAGGGCGGCCACTGGAAACGGCGACGCCTGCCTTTGCGCCCGCAACGTTCAAGCCGAAGTTCAACGCCAGCCGCGTCGTCTCGCTCGACGAGATGCGAGAAATCGTCGACAACCGTTCCCGGCAGATCGCCGATGCTCGCAGCGCCGGTCGCTTTGCCGCAACCGAGCCTGAGCCGCGCGAAGGCATGCGTTCCGGTCATATGCCTGGCGCAAGAAGTCTGCCATCCGGCGTCTTCGCCACGAACGGCAAGTTCAAGTCGCTGCCGGAATTGAGGGAAACCATCGAGAAGGCCGGCATAGATCTCGAAAAGCCCGTGGTGACGACCTGCGGCTCCGGCATTACCGCCGCCATCATCACGCTGGCGCTCGAATCCCTCGACCACGGCAACAACAAGCTCTATGACGGCTCCTGGTCGGAATGGGGCAGCCGGGCGGATACGCCTATCGTCACCGGTCAAGATTGAGCGCCGCCGCCGTGAAGACGCCCTCATCGATCAAAGTCCACATTACCCGTCTGGAAATGAGCGCGCCGCCCAAGACAAGCTTGCCGGTGCCGGTCAATATCCAGACCGCGATCATGCGGGCGCCTGGCATCCCGCTGCCCTTCTATCGCTATCTCTATCGCCAGGTCGGCGCCCGCTGGCACTGGGTGGAGCGTCTGCGCCTCTCTGACGGGCAGCTGACCGCTATTCTTCACGACCAGCGCAACGATATCAGTGTGCTTTACGTCAACGGCGCTCCAGGAGGATTCTTCGAATATTTCCGGCAGGACGAGGACACGATCGAGCTCAGCCATTTCGGGCTCATCGAAAATGCGCTCGGCCTCGGCATCGGCAAATGGTTCCTGCTGCAGTCGCTCTACGCCATCTGGACGTTGAACCCGCAACGCATCGTGACAACGACGAACAATCTCGATCATCCCAGGGCGTTGCAGCTCTACCAGATGTTCGGATTCTCGCCGATCTCGACCGGAGAAGGCATCGTGCGGCCCTTGAGCGACAAGGAACTGCTGGAACTCGCGAAGAAGGGCTGACTCTTCGAGATGGCAGGAATCGGGTGGTTTCGCGCTTTGTTTAAGAGCATCACATGGCAGATCTCGAAAGGAGCTTTGCCATGCCTTCCATCGCCTTTGCAGCCATGCCTACCTCTGACGCCGAAGCTCTTTGGAGCGGCGGCGTGGATGCCTACGGTCACCAGCCGGAGACCATGATTTCCGATGGTCCGGGCCATCCCTGCCGTCACTGCCTGCGCAATATCGATGCCGGCGAAGAGCTGCTCGTCTTCGCCTATCGCCCCTTCCCGGAACTGCAGCCCTATGCGGAAACAGGTCCGATCTTCCTGCATAAGACGCCGTGCCGGCGCTACGAGGCGGAAGAGATCCTGCCGCCTGTGCTGGCGAGCAGCCGGGATTTCATCGTGCGTGGCTATGGCAGGAGCGACCGCATCGTCTACGGGACTGGTGCAGTGACGCCGACCGGCGATATTGCTGTTTATGCGGCCTCGCTGCTTGAGCGCCCCGACATTGCCTATGTCCATGTCCGCTCGGCGCGCAACAATTGCTACCAATGCCGAATCGACAAAATAGGAGCGCCGGCATACGCGGATGCCGGCACCTCCATCTGACGTACGCGTGATGGGCTTTACGCGACGTTCAGAATGCTTTCCGGCGCAACGGCTTCATAACCGAGCGCTTCGGCTACCGCCTTGTTGGTGATGCGGCCCTTATGGACGTTGAGGCCATTGCGGAGGTGCTTGTCTTCCGCAATAGCGCGCAAGCCACGATCGGCCAAAGCGAGGCCGTGATAGATCGTGGCGTTGTTCAAGGCATGGGCGGAAGTAACAGGAACCGCACCCGGCATGTTGGCGACGCAATAATGCACGACACCTTCCACCACATAGGTCGGATCGGAATGCGTCGTCGCATGAGAGGTCTCGAAACAGCCGCCCTGGTCGATGGCGACGTCGACGATAACGGAACCCTGCTTCATGCCCGACAGCATTTCGCGCGTGACCAGCTTCGGCGCGGCAGCACCGGGGATCAGCACGGCACCAATGATAAGATCGGCGGAAAAGACCTCTTCTTCCAATGCCTGGATGCTGGAATAGCGGGTATGGACGCGGCCGTTGAAGATATCGTCAAGCTGGCGCAGGCGCGGCAGCGAGCGATCGAGAATGCTGACGTCTGCACCGAGGCCGGCTGCCATCTTGGCGGCATGCAGGCCGACGACACCGCCGCCGATAATCGTCACCTTGGCCGGCAACACCCCCGGCACGCCGCCGAGCAGGATGCCAAGCCCGCCATTGGCCTTTTGCAGAGCTGTCGCACCCGCCTGGATCGACAGCCGGCCAGCAACCTCCGACATCGGCGCCAGCAGCGGCAGGCCGCCGCGCTCGTCTGTTACGGTTTCATAGGCGACAGCTGTAACGCCTGATGCGAGCAGGCCCTTGGTCTGTTCCGGATCGGGCGCGAGATGCAGATAGGTGTAAAGAAGCTGTCCGTCACGGAGTTGCGCCCACTCCAAGGGCTGCGGCTCCTTGACCTTCACGATCATGTCGCACTTCTCGAAAATATCCTTGGCGCTCGGGGCGATTTTGGCGCCGGCGGCCGCATAGGCGTGATCATCGGCGCCGATGCCGGCACCGGCTTTCGTTTCTACCCAAACTTCATGGCCGTGGGCGACATATTCGCGAACGGATGCCGGCGTCAGGCCGACGCGGTACTCGTGGTTCTTGATTTCCTTCGGGCAACCAACGCGCATTTCATTCCTCCTCGAATGTTTTTGCGTCTTTCTTTTTCTCCAACTGAAATCAGACCACCACCGCCCCGCAATGTCCTTGCAAAGACGATTTGCGCTGCAGTCATTTTTCGTGATTTATTGCGCGAACAGGAGTTTTTTCGAAAGATCTTCGAATGTCCGACCTAGACGCCATAGATCATTCGATTCTTCGGATGCTGCAGCAGAACGCCAGGATCACCAATGCGGAATTGGCCGAGAAGGTCAGTCTTTCGCCCTCGGCCTGTTCGCGGCGGCTCGATATCCTGGAAAAGAGCGGCGTCATCGACGGCTATCACGCGCATCTCTCGCACAAGGCGCTTGATTACAAGATGATCGCCTTCGTGCACATCTCGCTGTCAGGCCAGTTCGCCAAGACGCTTTCGGAATTCGAGACGGCGGTGAAGCGCTGCCCCAATGTGCTGTCTTGCTACCTCATGTCGGGCGAATACGATTACATATTGCGCGTCGCCGCGCGCGACCTCGAGGACTACGAGCGCATCCATCGCGACTGGCTCTCCGCTCTGCCTCACGTCGTAAAAATCAATTCCAGCTTTGCACTGCGCGAGATCATCGACCGGCCGAATGTGGGCTTGTGATCTTCGTCAGCGCATATCCAGCAGCAATGCCCGATGATCGGACACCTCGGGCTCGGCTACAGGATCGAAACGGATGACCTCGACATTCGAAGTCACCAGCATGTAGTCGGCAAAACGCGGCTGCTTCTTGTAATGCGAGGTGCGCGTGTCGTCATGTCCCCGTGAAGTGACGAGATCGACAAGGCCCAGGCTGCCGAGGATCTTGAAGGTCTCGCTATCCGGCAACACGTTGAAGTCACCGCAAACGACCAGCCGGTCGCCCTCTTTCCGAACCTGGCGAATGATCTCGACCAGCGCATGCGCCTGATGGCGCCGGGCCGGCGTATCGCCCTTGCCTTCGAGATCCCGCAGGCCGTGCATATGCGCAATGGTGATGGGATAGCCGCGCTCATAGTCGAACAGGCGGATGCAATGGGCATTGCGCGAACGCGGATGAGGCCCATAGCCATCGGCCGAGAATTCACCATGAACGAAGCCGGCTGCCTGGCCGATGATCGGATAGGTCCGGCGCACGAAGGTTGCCAGTCCGAACTCGGAATCGAATCGCCGGTCCGCATCGAAAAGATCGCCTCGCGCTACGGGGAGGAAGAAAGCATCGTAAGCTGGCAAAGCAGCCTTCAGTTCCTCGAAGAGATTGGCGCGCTGCAGGAGCTCGATGCCGTGATCGCGATAGACCAGCCACTCGGCGTCCGCTCCCTGCGTGCGAACCATTTCCTGTAGGCACAGAACATCCGCATCGATATCAACGAGATAGGGGATTAGCGGCTCATGCAGCCGACCGCCCCATGCATTCAATGAAACGATACGCATATCCTGCACCTCTCATAGTCAGATCGCCGATCGCAGCGGCCATCGCGATGCGGTACCGATTCGGGACGCCCGGCTACAATTTTAGCGATTATGCTAAACATCCCGCAAGGCACATCTGATATCCAAAACGGGAAAAGACGGATGAGCCGGGATAACATCATGCAGTTCTCTTCGAAATCTCCCATTCAGGGCAATCTGAAAATCAAGACACGCGGCTCGTCGCGCCACCATGCGCGGCTCATGGGCCAGGTTCGATATTTCACCAAGCTTGTCACCGGCCGCGTGGTCGACATTTCGACAAGCGGCATCGCGCTCGACCTGCAGGCGCCGCTTTATGCCGCCGCTGGCAGCAAGGTTCGCGTCGAATGCGACGATATCGGCCTGCTGGATGGTTTCGTGCGCTGGGCTCACAACGGCCGCATCGGCATCGAATTCGACCGCTCGTCCAATGCATCGGCTAAGGTCGCGTCCTATTTCCGCTTTTTCCACAAGGACATGAAGCCGGTTCTCAAACGTTGATGGCATGTCGGCTTGAGCCGGCTACGATCCACAATAAGCCTGTCACATTACTGGTGCACACCTTCAAAAATCGTCCTAATCTCCCTCGCCCGAGAGATGATCGACGGACCATAGCCCCATCGTTGAAGGAGTGTCTTATGTCTTCCATTCTGGATTTGCCCAGCATGTCGCGCCGTTCCCTGCTGCAAGGCCTCAGTGCAACGGCGGCGCTGATCGTGCTGCATCCTTTCGCGGCCCGCGCGGCGAGCAACCAGGCGCATCTGCGCCTCATGGAAACGACCGACATTCATGTCAACGTATTCCCCTATGACTATTATGCCGACAAGCCGAACGACACGATGGGCCTGACGCGTACCGCGACGATCATCGACAATATCCGCGCCGAAGCCACCAACTCGCTCCTCATCGACAATGGCGATGTGCTCCAGGGCAATCCGATGGGCGACTACATGGCCTATCAGCACGGCATGAAGGACGGCGACGTCCATCCGGTTATCAAGGCGATGAATACGCTCGGCTATTCCGTGGGCACGCTCGGCAACCACGAATTCAACTACGGCCTCGATTTCATGTTCAAGGTGCTGGCCGGCGCGAATTTCCCCTTCGTCTGCGCCAACCTAACCAAGGGTCAGCTCGCCTCCAACCCGACGAAGGACGACCTGTTCTTCAAACCCTATCTGATCCTCGAAAAGAAGATCAAGGATGGCGCCGGCAATGAAAGCCCGATCAAGATCGGCTTCATCGGCTTCGTGCCGCCGCAGATCATGCTCTGGGACATCAAGAACCTCGAAGGCAAGGCACAGACGCGCGATATCGTTGAAGCCGCCAAGGCCTGGGTTCCGGTCATGAAGGCCGAAGGCGCCGATATCGTCATCGCTCTTTCGCATTCCGGCATCGACGGCAGCGGCCCAAGCGAGAAGATGGAAAACGCCTCGCTCTATGTCGCCGCGGTCGACGGCATCGACGCTGTCTTCACCGGCCACCAGCATCTCGTCTTCCCCGGCCCTAAGACCTGGGACGGCATCAAGGATGCCGATCCGGTCAAGGGAACGCTGCATGGCAAGCCTGCCGTCATGGCCGGCTTCTGGGGTTCGCATCTCGGCCTCATCGACCTGCTGCTCGAAAAGGACGGCAAGAGCTGGAAGATCGTCGACTTCACTTCCGAGGCACGCCCGATCTACCACCGCGACGACAAGAAGAAGGTTGTCGCCGATGTCGCAGACAAGAAGGAAGTCGTGGAAGCCGCCAAGGCCGAGCATGAAGCGACCCTGACCTATGTCCGCACACCTGTCGGCAAGACCTCCGCGCCGCTCTATTCCTACTTCGCCCTGGTCGCCGACGATCCCTCTGTGCAGATCGTCAGCCAGGCGCAGATCTGGTATATCAAGAACATATTGAAGGAGACGCAGTACAAGGACCTGCCGGTTCTTTCGGCGGCTGCCCCCTTCAAATGCGGCGGCCGCAACGGCGCCGACTATTATACCGACGTTCCCGCCGGCAATATCGCCATCAAGAACGTCGCCGATCTCTACCTCTACCCGAACACCGTGCAGGCCGTCGTCATCAACGGCGCGCAGGTCAAGAACTGGCTGGAAATGTCGGCTGCGATGTTTAACCAGGTGCAGCCCGGCGCCAAGGATGCGGATCTAATCAACAATAGCTTCCCGTCTTACAACTTCGATGTCATCGACGGCGTCACCTACCAGATCGACCTTTCGCAGCCACGCCGCTTCGGCGATGACGGCAAGGTTCTGAATGCCGATGCAAACCGCATCCAGAACCTGCAGTTCAACGGCAAGTCGATCGACCCCGCGCAGAAGTTCCTGGTCGTCACCAACAACTACCGCGCCGGCGGCGGCGGCAACTTCCCGGAAATCGCGGCGGACAAGGTCGTCTATCAGGCGCCGGACACCAACCGCGACGTCATCGTGCGCTATGTCCACGAGCAGGGCACGATCAACCCGACCGCCGACGGCAACTGGACCTTCAAGCCGCTGGCGGACACGACCGTCCGGTTCCAGAGCTCGCCGAAGGCCAAGGATTTCCTTGATCAGGTCAAGAGCGTGAAGATCGAAGATGCCGGCGAAGGCGCGGACGGCTTCCGCAACTACCGGCTGGTGCTGTAATCATTGACGACTGCTGCTTCTTCCGGAAAAAGAGGCCAGTTACGTATGAAATGAGGTCGTTGCTGCTCCACACCTTCTCCCCAACGGGGAGAAGGTGCCGACAGGCGGATGAGGGGGCTGCCAAGGATACGAAAGCCGATGGATTCGAGGCCATCAGCCCCCCTCATCCGACCCTTCGGGCCACCTTCTCCCCGTTGGGGAGAAGGAATTCACGACACCAAAAGCCTCAGAAGCACGTGCCTACGGTAACCAGGAGAGGACTTTTTTCACTCGGCTGCCAGACGCTTGTCGCCTGGATGGAACATCTCGACGGCGGACTTGAAGTCCTCCTGATTCGGGCACCGCGCCAGGCGCGAGCGGAAAGCCTCGATCATCCATGCGGCAGCAGGTCCCGGAGGATTGTCGACCTTGCGGACGGCATAGAGCGGGTATTCGCTCTGATCGTAGGCATCGAGAGCCAAAGGCACCAGCCTGCCCTTCTGCAGATCCTCCATGATGAACGAGGCCGGCAGACCGCCCCAGCCAAGACCACCCCGGATCAACTGATGCTTGGTGGCGATGTCGCTCAGATGCCAGATCTTGTAGGACAGGACGTTGAAATCCTTGCCATTGGTGAGGTTTGACGCGTCGGTGACGACCAATTGCACTTCTTCGCGTACATCGGCAAGCGTCAACGGCCGTCCCAGCAAAGCGAGTGGATGCGTCGGGGCAGCAACCGGCATCATGAAGGAATGTCCGATGCGCTCGATCACCAGGGCATCATCCTGTTTCACAACCGAGCCGCCGATACCGATCGTCGACTTGCCGCTTGTGACAAGCTCCAGCATTGAGCCGAGTTCGCCGGTGTCGAGCCGCAGGGAGACGTAAGGAAAACGATCACGGAATTCGCGCAGCACGTCGACGGTGGCATGAACCGGCACCATGACACTGATGGCGACGGCCACCTCCGCCTCGAGCCCGGTCTTCAAACCCTTCACCCTGGCGCGCATCACTTGCAGATCGGAAAGAATTCGGCGCGCATCCTCAAGCATCACCCTGCCCGCATCCGTCAGCTTCGGCTGGCGCGATCCTGAGCGCTCGAACAGCGGCATTTCGAGCTGAGCCTCCAGATTGGCGATCGTGTAGCTGATGACCGACTGCGCGCGGTTAAGCGCGCGCGAGGCGGCGGAGAAACTGCCTGACTCGGCGACGGTCAGAAAGACCTGCAATTGGTCAAGGGTGGGATTGGGGAGCATCTGCCATCCATTCTATCGATAATTCCAATCCATATTATCACAGTTTTTCTCGATAGCACTGACGACTTATTTATGGGGGCGAACGTGATCGGACTCTCCCAGCCGATTTAGCAACTTATTGAAAAGGAAAACGGATATGTCCTCCATTCTGCTTCTGACCTCCAGCCCGCGTCCGGACTCGCTCTCCACCAAGATCGCCACCGAGCTGGCCGAGAAGATCAAGTCCAACAACCCGGGCAAGACGCTCGTCAAGCGCGACCTCGCTTCTGACAACCTGCCCCATATCGACGGCCCGTTCACCGACGCCATCCGCACGCCGGCAGACGCCCGCACGCCCGAGCAGCAGGAACTGGTCAAGGTTTCCGACGCACTTGTCGACGAGCTGCTCGCAGCAGACACGCTGGTCATCGGTACCGGCCTCATCAACTTCAACATCTATTCCTCGCTGAAGACCTGGATCGACAACATCGCCCGCGCCGGCCGCACCTTCACCTATACGGAAACCGGCCCGAAGGGCCTTGCCACCGGCAAGAAGGCCTACATCGTGCTCGCTTCCGGCGGCGTTTACTCGCAAGGCCCAGCTGCACCGCTGAACCATGCCGTTCCTTACCTCAAGTCGGTTCTCGGCTTCATCGGCATTACCGATGTCGAGACCGTTTACATCGAGGGTGTCGCCTTCGGTCCGGAAGCTGCTGAGAAGGCTATCGGCGCTGCTCAGGCTCGCGCTTCCGAGCTGGCTCTCGCCGCTTAATCAATTACTTATTCAGATGATCACAGGCGGCCGGTTAAAACCGACCGCTTTGCTATTTTGCCTGCGGCAGCGCCTTTACGAACTGCTTCACGGTCTCCAGAATTTCGGCCGAAAGAGCCTCGTCATCCGCCACGCGTGCGAGGCCGAGCGCCCCGGTCATCAGGCACGACGCGATGATCGCCTTTCGCCTTGCTTCGGCAGTTTCCGGCTCCGGCATGCGCGCCGTCATGGAATTGAAATTCCGTCGCAGGCCTTCCGTCGCAACGGCGCGGACCGTGTCGCTGCTACGCGCCAAATCCGCCGTCAGCGCCGCATAGGCGCAGCCCTCGCCGCAATGATCGCGATGCCCTTCGCTGAGATAGGTATCGACATAATCGTTCAGCGAGATGGTCTCGGGGACGATCCCCTTTTCCTCCTGCCGCCGCCGCCATGACCCGATCGCCGATTCGACGGCTTCTGCGACCAATTCATCGCGAGAGGCGAAGTGCTTGTAGAAGCCGCCGACGGTAAGCCCCGCCTCCTTCATGAGGTCGGCGACGCCGATCCCTTCCAATCCTTCCTCGCGCAGGCGCCTGGCGGCGAGCGTCACGATGCGTTCGTGTGTCTTCTGCTTTTCCAATTGTGAGCGGCCCATCGAAAATCCTTTCATGCCCGGCTTGACAAAATGGATTACGATCATAATCCTTATAGATAACGATCATAATCCAGATCGTGACAAAAGCCAACAGGAGCTACGAATATGCGTCTCAAGAACAAGGTTGCCGTCATCACCGGCGGAAACAGCGGTATTGGCCTTGCCACCGCCCGCCTCTTCCTCGCCGAAGGCGCCAAGGTCGCCATAACGGGCCGCAACGCCAAGACACTGGCTGCGGCAGCCGAGCAACTCGGCGGCGATGTGCTGGCGTTGCAGGCCGACACGACCGATATCCCGGCCATGGAGAAGGCCTTTGCCGAAGCTGCGGAGAAGCTCGGGAAATTCGATGTGGTTTTTGCCAATGCCGGCATTGCCGGCGATACCCCGCTCGGCAAGACGACGCTCGAGCAGTTCGAAACCATCGTCCGCGTCAATTTCACCGGCGTCTTCTTCACCGTGCAGGCGGCCCTACCATATCTGAACGATGGCGGCTCCGTGATCCTGAACGGCTCTGTGCATGCCGTCCTCGGCATTCCCGGCGCGTCGGCCTATGCCGGCACGAAGGGCGCCGTTCGCGCCATGACCCGCAACCTCGCTTCCGAGCTTGCGCCCCGCGGCATCCGCGTCAACCAGGTGACGCCAGGCGCCACCAAGACACCGATCTGGGAGCCGCGCGCAGCCACGCCGGAGGCACTGGATGCGCTGCAGGCGCGCTTTGGCGGCCTGAGTGCGCTCGGCCGCATGAGCGAAGCCGATGAAATCGCCAAGGCCGCGCTCTATTTCGCCTCCGATGATTCCGCCAATGTCACGGCGATCGAAATCACGGTCGACGGCGGCGCCGTTAATGCCCCCGCTGGCGCAAAGATATTCCGCACGGCTTAAGCCCTGCGAACTATTAGCCACTAATTGCCATTGAGTGTTACGGGCCGCCAAAGCAGATGCAGAGGCGGCCTTGCGCCAAAACCGATTGCCGCAATGGACGACTTTTGCAATGCTGTGATCCCGAGCGGACAAGCCTCTTTTTAGCGCCGTTCTTCGCACGAAAATGCCAGCCAGCTGGGCGGCGACGGCCCGTATAAAGAGAAAAAAGATGCTGATTCCGTTGTATACGCCGCGACATTTCCGAGGCTTAAGCACTTGGCATATATCCGGCTGGCGTATCAAGGCTTACGGCATTTCTGCACACGCCTCGGAGAAAGATCAATTCCTGCAGCCGGAATTGATCACTGCGGCACGCTCTTTCGTCGAAGCCAATCTTAGCCGCATGGAAGTGACGCCCCATTATTCCGCTGGCTTCGTTGTCCTTCATCACGGTAGCAGCGCAAAGACCTTATTGACGCAATGGTGGGTAAACGAGTGCGTTTGCATGCAATTCGCTGCTCAATCGGACTATTCCGGACAACCAAGCTTTTCATTCACCAAGAGCGATCTCATGGCGTGCGCGTATGAGCTGGTCGCCATTGATTTCGAACGACGCGCCTGGATTTCGACGGTCATGTCGGGAAGGCCGATGGAAGCCTATCTGGAAAGCTGGCTACCGCAAGGATTGTACTGATGCGGCTCTACGTCGGCCAATAATTAAACTTGGCGAACCTTTTCGCCATCGCCGAAGAGCCCGGCACCGTTTTGATCGATGATCTGTTGGCCCTTGCGGAAGGTCGATTCCACAGCATCATCCGAGGATGTAAAAACATCGGCGCGGATAAAATTGCGCACCAGGATCTCGCCGTTCACATCCTTCTCAATCCGGCCCATAAGGCGGAACTGATTGCCCTCGCGCTGCGGCGTCGCATAGATCGTGCAGCCGGCATGCACCTGGGGTTCGACGCTGACTGTCGAGCCGCCGGACTTTTCAGTGCCCGCCTGCGATGCGCCACCGGTGAAAATCGAAAGGATATTTGAAAAGAACGAAGCCATGGATCGCCTTTAGCATGAAGGTTGCAGGGTCGCAAAGTCAAATGATCAGGTTTGCCAGGATCTCGTTTTCGGTGATGTCCTCGTAGCCCATGCCGGAACTTTCAAAGTTCGCGATAAGCTGTTTGAAATTATCCGGATTCTTCGTCTCGATGCCGATCAGGATGGAGCCGAAATTGCGGGCGCTCTTCTTCAGATATTCGAAGCGGGCGATATCGTCTTCCGGCCCGAGCATATTGAGGAAATCGCGAAGCGCGCCGGGACGCTGCGCGAGCCGCAGGATGAAGTATTTCTTCAAGCCCGCATAGCGCATGGCGCGTTCCTTGACGTCAGGCAGGCGCTCGAAGTCGAAATTGCCACCGGAGACCACGGCGACGATGGTCTTGCCGCGGATGCTGTCGCGATCGAGCTTTTCCAGCGCCGTGATCGCCAGCGCACCTGCCGGTTCCAATACGACGCCTTCGACATTCAGCATATCGGTGATGGTGACGCAGATGGCGTTTTCCTCGATGAGCTTGACCTGCTCAGCCGCGAAACCCTTCAGCGCAGCGAAGTTCAGCTCGCCGATACGGCCGACGGCAGCGCCATCCACGAAATTGTCGACCTTGGCGAGCGTAACCACCTGCCCCGCCTCGATACTGCGGCGCAGGCTCGGCGCGCCGGCGGGTTCGGCGAAGGTGAAGGCGTCACGGGGAAGCGTATCGGCAAAGTAACCAGTGATCCCGGCTGCAAGGCCTCCACCGCCGACGGGAAGCAGAACGTGGTCGGGGATAACGCCCTCAGGCAGCTGCTCGGCGATCTCGGCTGCGACCGTCGCCTGCCCTTCGATGATATCAGCGTGATCGAAAGGCGGCACCATGACACCATCGATCTTTTCGACGTATTCGTGCGCGGCCTGATAGCACTGGTCGAAGAAATCGCCGAAGAGCTTGATGGTGATGAACTCGCCGCCGAAGATGCGGGTCTTGTCGATTTTCTGTTGCGGGGTCGTCACGGGCATATAGACCACACCAGGTACGCCGAAATGGCGGCAGACGAAGGCAAAGCCCTGAGCGTGATTGCCGGCGGATGCGCAGACGAATGTCTTTCCCGTACCGCCCTCGGCAATCACCTTGCGGAAGAAATTGAAGGCGCCGCGGATCTTGTAGGAGCGGACCGGCGTCAGATCTTCGCGCTTCAGCCAGATATCGGCGCCATAGCGGGCAGAAAGATGCTCGTTCAGCTGCAGCGGCGTTGCAGGAAAGAGGCCACGCATGGCCTCTGTAGCTTCGAGAACAGTCTGTTGGTCCACGGTCTATCCGTCCTTATTCAATCCGCATCCGCTATGGCACAGGAAAGATGAGCAAAGAAAGCCTGTTTATCGCGCTTTCAGTTCTGTCATAGCGGTATTCGCCGCACTGACGAGTCATTAACTATTTATGCCCCTGACTGCGGAAACTCCTAAATCTGCGAGTTGACAGCCAAGCTCCCCCCGCGTCCAATATGACACAGCCATCATGATGATGGTTAGAGGCCCGCCCTAAAACCGATCCGTCGGCTCCGGCGGGCTTCGCCTATCCCTAGGCACTAACTTATACTTGCGCCCGGGATTGAGAATCGCGTGAAGGATGCTTATCCCAGTTTCATTCGAGGGGAGAACATCGTCATGCGCCTTATGCGCCCAGCTATAATCGCTTTCACTCTTGCAGTGCTTGCTTCCTGCGCCTCGCAGGAAAAAAGCTTCGAGAAGAACATCCCCATTATGAAGGAAAGCCCGACGGCACGAGCGCAGGTCATCGACAAGTGTATGTCGCAGCGCCTGCCACCGGAAACGCTCGATGAAATCGCATTCTACGTCAAATCCCAAAGGGGCGAAGCAAAGCGGCTCTTTTGTCAGCGGTTGATGAATGGTGTGGTCGCTGGAAAGATCAGCTATGCCGATTTCAAGGCCATGTTCCAGCAAAAGAAAGTAACGCCAGCGCTCGTCAGCGTTCTCAAGGGGCACTGAGCCACACACCACGCCGGCACCTATCGATCTCTTTCCTGCAAAACATTTCCTTGACTGAATCGCTCAAGTGCTTGATGGGAAAGGCACGCGGACGTGGCGAAACTGGTAGACGCAAGGGACTTAAAATCCCTCGGCCTTTGGCTGTACGGGTTCGACCCCCGTCGTCCGCACCAAGATCAAACTTTATCAAAGTCCAAACGAAAAAGGCGCAGCTTTTGCCGCGCCTCTTCGACGTTTGCAAAGCTTTCAAATCAAGCCGTGAGCTTGGCAGCAATCTTGGCGACGTGTGCGCCCTGATACTTTGCGGCTTCCAGTTCGATTTCGGAGGGCTGGCGCGAGCCGTCACCGTTGGTGATGGTGGAGGCGCCGTAGGGCGAGCCGCCCTTGACTTCTTCCGTGCCCATCTGGCCCTGGAAGGCATAAGGAAGACCGACGACGGCCATGCCGTGGTGGAGGAGCGTCGGGATGAAGCCGAGGATGGTGGACTCCTGGCCGCCGTGCTGCGTTGCCGACGAGGTGAAGACCGAGCCGACTTTGCCGACGAGCTTGCCGCCGAACCAGAGGCCGCCAGTCTGATCCCAGAAATTGCGCATCTGCGAGGCGACCGTGCCGAAGCGGGTGCCGGCGCCGACGATGATGGCGTCGTATTCTGCCAGTTCGTCCGGGGTTGCGATCGGGGCTTCCTGATCGAGCTTGAAGTACGAGGCCTTGGCGACCTCTTCAGGAACGAGTTCCGGCACGCGCTTGACGGTGACTTCGGCACCGGCCGACTTTGCGCCTTCTGCGACGGCATAGGCCATCTTCTCGATGTGACCGTAAGCGGAATAATAGAGAACCAGAACCTTAGCCATGAGTACGTCTCCCGTTTGTTGGACGCGTTGAATGTCGAGGAATGTTGTATCAGCGATGCGACAGGGGCGCAGCCCCCACGCTCAGAACGCAGTGTTCATCCTGTATAGACAGAAATTCACTTGCAACGTCTTGTGATGACCAGCGGCCCAGCAAAAGGAGCGTTTGCATTCGCTGCAAACAGCGCTACCTATCTCGGACCTTTTTGAACGCGCCGACTGCGCATTGTCCTGGATATCTTCATGTCGAACGAAACCATTGTCACAGCCGCCATGCTCGCCATCGGCGATGAATTGCTCTCCGGCCGGACCAAGGACAAGAATATCGGCCATCTTGCCGATGTGCTATTGATGGCCGGCATCGACCTCAAGGAAGTCCGCATCGTCGCTGACGATGAAGATGCCATCGTATCGGCGCTGAACGCCCTGCGCGGCCAATATGATTACGTCTTCACGTCAGGCGGCATCGGCCCGACCCATGACGACATCACCGCCGATGCCATCGCCAAGGCCTTCGGCGTGCCCTGCGAGCATGACGCCGAAGCCATGCGGATCATGGGTGAAATGTATGCCCGGCGCGAGATGGAATTCACCGAGGCTCGCCAGCGCATGGCACGCATGCCCGTGGGATCGAAGCATATCGCCAATCCGGTCTCGACCGCTCCCGGCTTCAACATCGGCAATGTCTATGTCATGGCCGGCGTGCCGCAGGTTTTCCAGGCGATGCTCGACAATGTCATCCCGACGCTGAAGACCGGCGCAAAGGTGCTATCAACAGCGATTTCCTGCCCCTATGGCGAGGGCGAGATCGGCACGCCGCTCGGCCTCATCCAGAAGGCGCATCCGGATACCAGCATCGGCTCCTACCCGCGCTATGTCGGCCAATTCTTTTCGACCGAGATCGTCGTGCGCGGGCGTTCCGCCGAACTAGTTGAAAGCGTCGCAGCCGAAGTGCGCGCGATGATCGAGGCCATCGGGCAATCGAAAGCCAAGGAAAATCAGTCGGCTGAAGCCTGAATCTCAACGAGGACGTGTACTTCCGGGGAACCCTGAGGCCATTCAGAGCATTATCTTGTAGCGGAATGCTGATATCATGATCCGATCCAACCCTTCCGCATGGGAGATCTCTTCATGTCCTACAAAACGATAGTGACCGTTCTCGACAATCCCGACAATACGCGCATCGCTGCCGCATTTTCCGCGGCGCTCGCGAAGGAGCACGGCGCCCATGTCGTCGGGCTTCATGCGGAAATCGTCTCGACCGTGCCGCTGGTGGCTCCGATGGAGATTCCAGATCCTGTTGCGGTTCAGGCGCTTCAGGACGTCGCCCATAATCAGGCGGTCGAAATCGAACGGGTGTTCCGCTCGAAGATGGAGGCCGCAGGCCTCGATTACGAGTGGCACAGCTTTGCCAGCTCGGTCGGCTACGGCACCGAACCGCTGATCGAAAGCGCGCGCAGCGCCGATCTTCTGGTGGCCGTGCAGCCCGACCCGTCGAAATATGCCGATACTCAGGTCGATGTCGAAACCTTCCTGTTCGACAGCGGTCGGCCGGTCCTGTTGATTCCCTACATTCTCAAGGAGCCGAAGCCCGTCCGCCGCGTGCTGATCGCCTGGAACGGCTCCAAGGAAGTGGCCCGCGCCATCTTTGATGCGCTGCCTTTCCTCAAGGCTGCGGATTCGGTCGAGATCCTTTCCGTCAGCACATCGGAAAAGGACCCGCATCCGTCCAAGGAAACCGGTGTGCGGATAGCCGCGGCGCTGACGCGCCATGGCGTGCGCGCCAAGTTCGAGACGGCAGCCTGCACCGGCAAATCGACGCCATCGCAGGTCATCGAAAACCGGCTGGCCGACGACAGTATCGACCTGTTGGTCATGGGCGCCTATACGCATTCCTGGCTGTGGCAGATGATCTTCGGCGGCACGACGCGCACGCTGCTGCAATCGATGACGGCGATGACGCTGCTGGCCCGCTGAATGGCTGAAAACTCAATTCCTGTGGCAGCCGGTGTGAATGTGCACCGGTTGCGCCCCCTGCAGCTATTGCCTTTTGCCAGCAAATCCAGCAGAAAGCAGCGACCGATGACAGAATTCCCGCCAGGGAACCGTTCGCGCGGTCTAAGGGGCATGATCCCGAAAAGCCCAGGCTTTTCCCGGATGAGATCCTGTTCAAGCAGATAGCAAGCGAATCGCGTTCCGGATTTGGTTCTTGGTCTGCGCCCAGCGCGGGGTCTGCTCAGGGTCGCCGGCGCTGCCGGTGCGTCACTATTCCATGCCCCGGAGCTTTCTGCCATGTCCCTGCCCGATAAAGCCTTTCCCGTATCCTGGGATCAGTTCCATCGCGATGCGCGCGCCCTTGCCTGGCGGCTTGCCGGCCTCAACCGTGAATTCAAGGCAATCGTCTGCATCACCCGCGGTGGCCTCGTGCCGGCCGCCATCATCTCTCGCGAGCTCAATATCCGGCTGATCGAGACGGTCTGTGTCGCCTCCTATCACGACTATTCCAGCCAGGGCGAAATGAACCTGCTCAAAGGCATCGCACCAGAGCTGTCGGTCAACGGCGGCGAAGGCGTCCTCGTCATCGACGATCTCACCGATACCGGCAAAACGGCCCTCGAAGTTCGCGCCCTGCTGCCGAAGGCGCATTTCGCCTGCGTCTACGCCAAGCCGACCGGCGTTCCCACGATCGACACCTTCATCACAGAGGTCAGCCAGGATACCTGGATCTACTTCCCCTGGGACATGGGCTTCACCTACCAGGAACCGATCGCCAAGGGTCATCGCGGCTGAGCTACCGGCTGCCGGCAGCGCGAATCAGGCCCGATCTGATCGCGATGCCGAAATATGATTCGAATAACGGTAATAGAGGTGGGCGCTGCGGCGCCCACTAGATTTAGTGGACGTCGCTTTGATGGGAATGCGTGGGATTCAAGGGTTTCCACGCGAATCATGATGCTCTACGGCATGATTTTGCCGTGCTGCCAATGGCATCCAGGTCACGGTCACAATTTTGTCGCTTTCGACACCGGCGGTGATAATAGTTGTAGCGCCAACGGCCGCACGAAGGGCGAGCATCCCCCCTCAAGTTCTTGAATCTCTTGCTCTACTGGCGTTTCCCCAGTTTCCACAGGCAAGCCCACAAGATATTGTGGTTAGCAATCCATTACAAACCACCCCTTGACGGAATCGGGTCTTTCAAAGTTAATGGACGACGTTGCGGCGGCGACTGGACCAGGCGGGGTTACGAGGACTGGTTCTCAATTCGAAATCGGATTTGGATTCAAGGCGTTTCACCTATGCAGGTGGCCCGCCGTGAGGGTTTTTGTGCCGGTATCGAGGCTGCCGAAAAAATATATGCGGGGACTGGCGGCAACAAGCTGTTAATACTATATTTAGTGTTTGCAGCCACCATCACCACAAGATACAGGGAAGACATCTCCGGGTGACACCTCCTGTCAAAGAGCGGATCGGAAGCTGGCTGCGCGTTGAATTCGCGATGCTGGAATGAGAATTTTTGCGCCCTGTTTTCATGCAGGCGCACACCAACGAATGAAGGATTGGGACCATGCGCATCGAACGTCGTTTTACGAAGGCCGGCCAGTCACCCTATGCGGACATCGAATTCCGCAAGGCGACGAGCGAGATCAAGAATCCTGACGGTTCGATCGTGTTCCGCCTAGAAAACATCGATGTACCCGCGCAGTTCTCGCAGGTCGCCGCCGACATTCTCGCGCAGAAGTATTTCCGCAAGGCCGGCGTGCCCGCCAAGTTGAAGAAGGTCGAGGAAAACGACGTTCCTTCCTTCCTGTGGCGTTCCGTGCCTGACGATGCCGCCATGAAGGATCTGCCCAAGGATCAGCAGAACGGCTCGGAAACCGATGCGCGCCAGGTTTTCGATCGCCTCGCCGGCACCTGGACCTATTGGGGCTGGAAGGGCGGCTACTTCTCGTCGGAGGAAGACGCCTCTGCGTTCCAGGACGAGCTCGCCTATATGCTCGCCACGCAGCGCGTCGCACCGAACTCGCCGCAGTGGTTCAACACCGGCATGCACTGGGCCTATGGCATCGATGGCCCCGGCCAGGGCCACTATTATGTCGACCCCTTCACCGGCAAGCTCACCAAGTCCAAGTCGGCCTATGAGCATCCGCAGCCGCATGCCTGCTTCATCCAGTCCGTCGAAGACGATCTCGTCAATGAGGGCGGCATCATGGACCTTTGGGTTCGCGAAGCGCGCCTATTCAAATACGGTTCGGGCACTGGCTCCAACTTCTCGATGCTGCGTGCTGAGGGCGAAAAGCTCTCCGGCGGCGGCCGCTCCTCGGGCCTGATGAGCTTCCTGAAGATCGGCGACCGCGCTGCCGGCGCCATCAAGTCGGGCGGCACGACCCGCCGCGCCGCCAAGATGGTGGTCGTCGACATCGACCATCCGGATATCGAGGAATACATCAACTGGAAGGTCAAGGAAGAGCAGAAGGTTGCCGCCCTCGTCACCGGCTCCAAGATCGTCGCCAAGCACCTGAAGGCGATCATGAAGGCGACGGTCAATTGCGAAGGCGACAATGACGATTGCTTCGACCCGGCCAAGAACCCTGCCCTGAAGCGCGAGATCCGCGCTGCCAAGAAGGATCAGGTTCCGGAAAACTACGTCCAGCGCGTTATCCAGTTCGCCCGCCAGGGCTATACGGATCTCGAATTCAAGACCTACGACACGGACTGGGATTCGGAAGCCTATCTGACGGTATCCGGGCAGAACTCCAACAACTCGGTTTCGATCAAGGATGACTTCCTGCGCGCCGTCGAGAATGATGGCGACTGGAACCTGACCGCCCGCAAAGACGGCAAGGTCGTCAAGACGCTGAAGGCCCGCGACCTCTGGGAATCCATCTCCTACGCCGCCTGGGCATCGGCCGATCCGGGCCTGCACTTCAACACGACGATGAACGACTGGCACACCAGCCCGGCTGCCGGCCCGATCCGCGCGTCCAACCCGTGCTCGGAATACATGTTCCTCGACGACACGGCCTGCAACCTCGCTTCGCTGAACCTGATGACCTTCAAGGACGCCGCGACGAAGCGCATCAACATTGCCGATTACGAACACGCCGTTCGCCTCTGGACCGTCGTTCTCGAAGTTTCCGTGATGATGGCGCAGTTCCCCTCGCGCCGTATCGCTGAACTCTCCTATGAATACCGCACGCTCGGCCTCGGCTACGCCAATATCGGCGGCCTGCTGATGTCGTCGGGCATTCCCTATGACTCGGACGAAGCCCGCGCTATTGCCGGCTCGCTGACCGCGATCATGACCGGTGTCGCCTATGCGACCTCGGCCGAAATGGCCTCCGAACTCGGAACCTTCCCGATGTTCAAACCGAACCGCGAAAACATGCTGCGCGTCATCCGCAACCATCGCCGCGCCGCCTATGGCGAGACCTCGGGCTATGAGAACCTGTCGGTCAATCCGGTGGCGCTGATCCACTCCGACAATCCGGACCAGGATCTCGTCGCCCATGCCAAGGCTGCCTGGGACAAGGCGCTGGAACTCGGCGAAAAGCACGGCTACCGCAACGCCCAGGCAACGGTGATCGCGCCGACCGGCACGATCGGTCTCGTCATGGATTGCGACACGACCGGCATCGAGCCGGACTTCGCCCTGGTGAAGTTCAAGAAGCTCGCCGGCGGCGGCTACTTCAAGATCATCAACCGCGCCGTTCCGGAAGCGCTGCGGACGCTCGGCTATTCCGAAAGCCAGATCGCCGAGATCGAGGCCTATGCTGTCGGCCACGGCAACCTGAACCAGGCTCCGGCCATCAACCCATCGACGCTGAAGGCCAAGGGCTTTACCGCTGAGAAGGTCGATGCCGTCAACGCCGCTCTCAAGAGCGCCTTCGATATCAAGTTCGTCTTCAACCAATGGACGCTCGGCGCCGACTTCCTGAAGGGCACGCTGAAGGTTTCCGACGAGCAGATGGCCGACATGAGCTTCAACCTGCTCGACCATCTCGGCTTCTCCAAGAAGGACATCGAAGCCGCCAACATCCATGTCTGCGGTGCGATGACGCTGGAAGGCGCGCCGTTCCTGAAGAACGAACATCTGGCTGTCTTCGATTGCGCCAACCCCTGCGGCAAGATCGGCAAGCGCTATCTCTCGGTCGAAAGCCACATCCGCATGATGGCGGCAGCGCAGCCGTTCATCTCGGGCGCCATCTCCAAGACGATCAACATGGCCAACGAAGCAACCGTCGAGGATTGCAAGAACGCCTACATGCTGTCCTGGAAGCTCGGCCTGAAGGCCAACGCGCTCTATCGCGACGGCTCCAAGCTCAGCCAGCCGCTGAACGCCTCGCTGATCGAAGATGACAGCGACGAGGATGCGCTGGAGGAATTCCTGCAGGCTCCGGCAGCCGCACAGGCCGTCACCATCACGGAAAAGATCGTCGAGCGCGTCATCGAGAAGGTCATCCGCACGCAGGAAAAACTGCCGAGCCGCCGCAAGGGTTACACCCAGAAGGCCAAGATCGGCGGACACACGATCTTCCTGCGCACCGGCGAATATGACGACGGCCGTCTCGGCGAAATCTTCCTTGATATGAACAAGGAAGGCTCGGCTCTGCGTGCCTTCATCAACAACTTCGCGATCTCCGTCTCGCTCGGCCTGCAGTATGGCGTGCCGCTAGAAGAATATGTCGATGCCTTCACCTTCACCAAGTTCGAGCCGGCCGGCATCGTCACTGGCAATGACGCAATCAAGAACGCGACATCGATCCTCGACTACGTGTTCCGTGAGCTGGCGATCTCCTATCTCGGCCGCCACGATCTTGCCCATGTCGACACCTCGGACTTCAACAACACGGCGCTCGGCCGCGGTGTTTCCGAAGGCAAGGCCGACGTCGTCTCCAAGGGCCTGACCCGCGGCTACAAGCCGACGCTGGTCCAGACATCGGGCGAGCGTTCGGCAGACGCCAAGGGTTCGGCAACGGCTGCCCCTGCCCGCGCCGCCTCACTCTCGACCGTTACCGCCTTTGCCGGCAACACGGTTCGCAAGCTGGAACCGGCAAGCTCCGTCGCGACCTCCGAAGTCGTCGCCTTCAAGCGCGATTATGAGGAACGTGCGAAGGAACTGGCCGAAGAGATCGCAGAGGAAGTTATCTCCGAATCCGCGACAGGCCTCTTCAGCGACAACGCGGCAAGCGAAGCTGCCAATGCCAAGACGGAAGCCAAGAAGCTGGAATCAGAACGACGCGCCCGCTCCATCATGCAGGGCTATACCGGCAACATGTGCACCGAGTGCCAGAACTTCACGATGGTCCGGAATGGAACTTGCGAGAAGTGCGACACTTGCGGCGCGACGAGCGGCTGCAGCTGAGTATTCGGCTGATCGCCTAGAATGATGTGAGCTGCGTCATATCGACGTTACGTTCGGCGCAAAGTCGGTGTCATTACGCAAACAAACGCTCACCGGGTCCGCAATGGCCCGGTGAGTTCGTTTCGGCGCTATTATGGCGGCTCCTGACCATTGGCATTGCCCGCGCCGGCGGACAAAATGAGTCAGGCAAAGCACTAATCACGCGCCAGGATATCGCCAATGGGATGGGAAGCACTCGCGCAATGGGATGAAAACGCGGTCCGCCTCGAACCACTCACCGGTGGAGTTGCCAACGATGTGTGGAGCGTTCGCATCCACGGAGGGATTGCCGTCGCTCGTCTCGGTTCCAGGTCCGATGCTGATCTTGGTTGGGAAACCGCCCTGCTCCAGCACCTCGATCATGAAGGCATGACCGTTCCGGTGCCGATTCCGACGATGGACGGTCGGCTGTTCGTGGACGGTCTGGTGGTGATGAAATACCTGGAAGGTGGACCGCCGGAGACAGGGGCCGATTGGCGTCGTGTCGCCAAAACATTACGCGAGCTGCACCGGCTGACGCAGGGCTGGCCTCAACGGCCCGGCTGGAAATCGTCGACCGACCTCCTGCATGTCGAAGCCGGAACGAGGATCAATCTTGCCGCGATGCCGCCCGATGGCGTCGCTCGATGTCGAGCAGCGTGGGCGCGTCTCGTCGGGCGTCAGACATGCGTCGTCCATGGAAATCCCAATAACCCTGGCAATATCCGCATGACCGCAGATCGCGTCGCGTTGATCGACTGGGACGAGTCACATGTTGACGTTCCAGACCTCGACCTCGTATTGCCCCACAATGCTGCCGATCTGAACGACTGTGCTTATGATGCTGCCGCACAGGCATCTGCAGCATGGGAAGCTGCCGTCTGCTGGCGGGACGAATACGCGGTCAAGCGGCTTGCCGAAGTTAGAGCGGTCTGATCGGCTTCGACGGAATTGCCGGTGCCTTGCCTGCGGGAGACGCTTTTTAGCTTGGTCGGCGTTCATGCCACATCACCTCAGATGTCCCGATTTCGAACACGAAATGGCGGGAAATCATCCATTTTGATTGAAATTGTTGCCACCAGCCATATCTGCCGTACTCCAAGCCATTTCGCATGAGTATCCGGCCTTTCGACGCATTCTATTGCTAAATCGGCCATCAGGGCATCGGCGATAATAGTCCAGTCGCAGGAGGCACCATCCTGAAAACCGGCAACGATATCAAGAGCATCCAGTATCTGCGCGCCATCGCGGCGATCTCCGTCCTTTGCTTCCATGTGAGCGAAACATACGGCCTGAACTTCAAGATCGGGGCGGCGGGGGTCGATATATTCTTCGTCATCAGCGGCTTTATCATGTGGGTTACGACGGTTGGAAAGCCGATCGGCCCGCAGGAATTCATGTGGCGCCGGATCATCAGGATCGTGCCGCTTTACTGGATTGCGACATTGGCAACATTTGCCGTGGCCGTGTTGAAACCGCAGTTCTTCTTCGACACGAATTCGAGCGTCGGCAATCTGTTGGGCTCGTTGTTTTTCGTGCCTATTATCAAGGATGAAGCGCTCCAACCCGTCGTCGAACAAGGCTGGACCCTGTCCTATGAGATGTTCTTCTATCTTATCTTTTCGGTTTCATTGCTCCTGCCGGAGTTCCGTCGGCTATGGTTCCTGATCGTGATCCTGGGGGCCGTCGTCATTGCGCATTTCCTGCTGCCCTACGGGTATGCCAGCATTTTTACGCAGCCGATCATTCTGGAATTCGCCGCCGGAATCGTCATCGGGCATCTGTGGAAGCAAGGATATCGGCTGCCCTTTCGCGTCGCCATGGGCTTGATGATCATCGGGGTCGTGCTGCTAATCGCGAGTGACCCGCTAATCCATCTGGAACGCGCCGTGCGCTGGGGCATACCGGCAATGTTGCTGCTATCGGGCGCCGTTTTCGCTGAGCGGGAACGAGGCGTGCCGCAGCTGGCATTCCTGCACTTCCTGGGGGATGCCTCCTATTCCATCTACGTTTGGCACGTCCTCACGGGCATCCTGGTCACGGCGCTGCTTTTGCGTCTCGAGGTGCCGCACGATATGCAGCCTATGCCTATCGCATTGGGTTCGCTGGCCTTTGCCATCGTTTTCTACTTGGGCATCGAGCGTCCGATACAGCGAAAAATCAGATCGTCGCGCCCGCGGCCGGCCTATCGCAACTGAAGCATGAAAGTGGACGGTCGGATCACTCCGGACCCCAAAAGCCCCACCACCTGCATGTGATCGCGATGCGGATCGACCACTCTAGAAAACTTACGGCACCGCTCCGGATACTTTTGCAGTCGCATCGATAACCGGGCAGGATTGCGGCACCGGGCGATCGAACAGAACAGCAATGCCGCAATCCGATGTGAACATCGCTTCGTCATCATGTCCCACGCCCGGCACCTCGACGACCTTCTGATTGAGATCGGATGGATGCCGCTTTCTCATATAGTCGAAATAGGTCAGCCCGCGCGCGAGCCGATACGGTCCCTGCGCCACTGCTCCGCAGGAGCGATCGATGAAATGGGTGTAGGGATTCGTGTCCGCCTGCCCCAGCAGATAGACGACATTGCGCGCGGCATATCTGTTTTCGAGGAGTTTCGGATCCTGTGTGGACACGTAAGGCGGTGCGCCGGCCAGACCATATCGCCATTGCGTCGCCTTTGGGCACGATGCCAACCCTGCCTGCTGATCTTGCAAGGCCGGTCGTTCGTTGTCGAAATAGAGATAGCTCGAAGGATTGGCGACGAGGTAGCGGACGGAGATGCCGGCGCTCGTCAAATCTTCGATCTCTCTTGCGGCCACGGCATAACGCTGGACCAATTGCGCTCCTGCCGAATGTCCCATCACCACGATGGTCTTCAGAGACGGATACAACCGACGATCGGCGAAATGCTTGAGCAGGGCATCAAGCGCGGCAAAAGAACTGATCGGCGCCGGCTGGCGCGCGGCCTCACCGCCTTTCCAGCCATTCTGCGTCCAGGCGAGCGTCTGCGCATTTAGTGAGAACGCGTCCACGTCAGGCCCTATCAGGAATTGCGGTGCGACTACCATCGTACCGTCGGCGAGATCCCCCGCCTTCGCGAGCAGCTCCTCTCCGGCGGCGTAATAGGCATCGGCATTTCGGAGCGTGCCATGAATTATGATCAGCACCTTCGTCACATCGGGCGATGCCGCTTCGATCGCATGATCCGCGTACATGGGCAGCTCCCCTTTGCCATCGGGCGTGTCGAGGAGCAGGCGTTGATCCGCGATCTCCTTGACTGGTTCGTTGAGCCGCTGGTGTTCGGAAGTCGCATTGGCCAATTGAGCTTCGCCCGACACGCCGATGGCGATCAGCGCTGCGATCGTCAGTCGGGCGCAAACCCGGCCCTGAGTGCTTCTCATAATCTTCATCTGTAAAACTCGGCTGAGACGGATGACAATGAATATAGCGACTTCCAACCACGCGGAAGAGCCGGCGATCCGATCAAGCGCCGGTCCTGCTGGAAGCCATGCTGCTTGAACGAACGCGAGGGCAGAATCCGTCGCCCAGCGAAAGTTTCTCTCCCGTATGGCAAATAGGCGGACCGGAAATTGTCGTCCTTGAACGTCAGTTCGCTATCGATCTCACATCTCCGCCCGAAAAGCTGCGACAGAACGCCCGACCCGTGGCATAAGGCCCCCGAAAAACTTTCTTCGGGCCTCGCGTAACCATGATTCGTATCGAGAATATCAGCAAGCAGAACAGCCACCGCATCCTCTTCATCGAGGCATCCGCTGCCCTCAACAGAGGCGAGAGCGTCGGTCTCGTCGGGCCAAACGGCGCCGGCAAGACGACGCTTTTCCGGATGATTACCGGACAGGAGCAGCCCGACGAGGGGCAGGTTTCCGTCGATAAGGGCGTCACCATCGGCTACTTCAATCAGGATGTCGGCGAGATGGAGGGGCGCAGTGCCGTCGCGGAAGTGATGGAAGGTGCCGGTCCCGTCAGCGCCGTTGCCGCCGAACTTCGCGAACTCGAAGCAGCGATGAGCGATCCGGACCAGGCCGACAGGATGGATGAGATCATCGAGCGCTATGGCGAGGTGCAGGCACGCTATGAAGAACTGGACGGCTATGCGCTCGAAGGCCGCGCTCGCGAAGTGCTGGCGGGCCTGAGCTTCAGCCAGGAGATGATGGACGGCGATGTTGGCGCGCTGTCTGGCGGCTGGAAGATGCGTGTGGCACTGGCCCGCATCCTCTTGATGCGTCCCGACGTCATGCTGCTCGACGAGCCGAGCAACCACCTCGATCTCGAAAGCCTGATCTGGCTCGAATCCTTCCTGAAGGGCTATGAAGGCGCGCTGCTGATGACCTCGCACGACCGCGAGTTCATGAACCGCATCGTCACCAAGATCATCGAAATTGATGCCGGTAATCTCACCAGCTATTCGGGCGACTATGAATTCTACGAGCAACAGCGCGCTCAGAACGAAAAGCAGCAGCAGGCGCAGTTCGAGCGCCAGCAGGCCATGCTTGCCAAGGAAATCAAGTTTATCGAGCGCTTCAAGGCGCGCGCCTCGCATGCTTCGCAGGTGCAGAGCCGCGTGAAGAAGCTGGAAAAGATCGATCGCGTCGAGCCGCCGAAGCGCCGCCAGACCGTTGCGTTCGAATTCCAGCCGGCGCCGCGCTCGGGTGAAGACGTGGCCGTGCTGAAGAACGTTCACAAGAAGTATGGCAGCCGCACCATCTATGAAGGGCTTGATTTCATGGTACGCCGGCGCGAGCGCTGGTGCATCATGGGCATCAACGGTGCCGGCAAATCCACGCTTCTGAAGCTGGTTGCCGGCTCGGCGCAGCCGGATGAAGGCAGCGTGGCGCTCGGCGCCAGCGTGAAGATGGGCTATTTCGCTCAGCACGCCATGGATCTGCTGGATGGAGAGCGCACCGTATTTCAGCAGCTCGAACATGATTTTCCGCAGGCAGGCCAAGGCTCCCTGAGAGCCCTTGCCGGCTGCTTCGGCTTCTCCGGCGACGATGTCGAAAAGAAGTGCCGCGTATTGTCGGGCGGCGAGAAGGCGCGGCTTGTCATGGCGATCATGCTTTTCGATCCGCCGAACCTTTTGGTGCTCGACGAGCCGACCAACCATCTCGATCTCGATACCAAGGAAATGCTAATCGAGGCGCTGTCGCAATATGAAGGCACTATGCTGTTCGTCTCGCACGACCGGCATTTCCTGGCAGCGCTCTCCAATCGCGTTCTGGAGCTGACGCCGGAAGGCATCCACCAATATGCCGGCGGTTACACCGAGTACGTGGAGCGCACCGGTTACGAAGCCCCCGGCCTCAGAAGTTGATGATAGGCCGAACGAGCACTATTGCGTGTTCGTTGAGGGTGCTGCACCGACATTGATGACGGCAACGGGCGCCGTCCTGCCCCGCACACGGATTTCGATACGGCGTCGTGCCTCGACGGCGCCGCGCTGGCCCGAAGTGACGGTATCGCCGGGCAGGATCAGCTGCGCGGCGGACATCGGCAGGATGGTGGCATCCTTCAGCTTCGAATTGGCCTTCAGCACATTGGCGACGGCAATGGCGCGGGCAAGGCCGAGACCGGCATTATCAGCGGGCAGCAAAGCCGATACCGGCAGCTTGCCATCCATGGCACTGATGATCGTATCGTCGAGATTGGATTTTTCGCGCGCCACCGGCTGCTCGTCGGTGTGGCCGATCACCTCGACGATATTGGCGCCGTAGAGGCTCAGGTTGCTGGCGATTTCATCTGTAATCGTCGTGCTGAGCAACTGTGCGAAAGTGCCTGTGAGCTCGGCGCTTCCGGATTGGAAATAGTTCTTCTTGGCATCGTCGAGATTGATGATGGGCGGCCAGTCGTGCATGCCGTTCCCGCCGCCATTGCTGGCCAGAAGCTTATTGACCGCATCGGGGGCTGTCGCGAGCGAGATGCCATGCTCCCTCAGAACGGCCGCGACCTTGGACAGCGATTGCAGATCGGCCGGGGTTGCGCCCTGGTCCGTCACGCTATCTAGCGCTTCTTTCGCCAGCACCAGCTCCCGCCATTGCTTGTCTACCACCGCCTTGTCGGCCGCTGTGAGATCGCCGGAGACGACCTTGGACTGGAGAAGCACGATCTCGGCCGCCTGCTCCGCCCGCTTCTTTTCCAGCACCGCGACTTGCTGCTCGGCCTTCTCAAGCTTCCGCTCGACCTCGTAGCGCTTGTTTCTCTCCGCGGAAATCATGGCGGCGGCCACGAGCAGCAGGCAGAAAACCAGAAGCAGCATGGATTCGGCCATCGTCAGGCCAAGGATGAGGCCACGATTATAGCCCCTGTGCTCCAGTTTCGGCGCGTTGTCCGAGCCTCCAGCTACCATAGATGCCACCAGCGTTTTCGCTGCACGACTTCGGGCTCAGCAGCGATATCGCCATGGGGCTTCGGCAACGGCGTTTGCCCCATCGCTTCGGCCACGCGACCGAGCGCCAGCTCGATATTGCGCAATGGCTGCAATTGCGCCTCCGACATCTCCCTGATGGCGGCGATCGCCGGTGCCAGCTCGGCGCGCACGACATCCTCTGGCGCGCGGATCTCGTCGAGCTTCTTGCCAACATTCTCGACGGCGGTGCCGAACGTGCCGATGATCTCGGACAGCTGCGAGGTCGTCGCCGTCAGCTGCGCGGCGGCATCGTTGATCGGCGTCACGGCCTGCTTCGCCAGCATTTCCAGGATCTTGTTGATCTCCTGGCCGTTGCGTTCGGCCTGCCGCGCGATCTCCTCGAATCCTTCCGACAGCATCTGGTTGCTGACGCGCCGGTAATGCGAGAATTCACGCGAGGAGGAATCGAGTTCGGTGCGCACGCGTCGCGTCATCTCGGCAAGCTCATGGCGCACGCTGCGCTCGATGTCGATCGGATCTCGCCGCATCTGGTTGAAGAGAATGCGCAGCGTCACGCCGGCAATGGTCGAGGTGACGGCAATGCCGAAATTGCGGACGATGGTCTCGATCGATGTTTCGCCAGCAAAGAGATAGAGCGATACGCCAAGGCTCGAGAGGGTGAAGAGAAAACCCATGTAATAGAGGTTGTCGCCCGCCTGCTCGTTGTGCAGCCGGAACCCGGCAACGGCCAGCGACACGATAAAGTAGACCCCCATCAGCACGAGCGGCACACCGGTCACGATGGGCAGCGACCAACCCATGAGCTTCGATGACCAGATGAAGATCATGCCGCCGACGGTGATGGAGGCGAAAAGCACCATCGGCCCGTAATCCCGGATGAGATATCTGGCATCGGTATTGGCCATCAGCGTATCCCCTCCAGCCGCACGAAGCCGCCAAAATCACCCTTATTGTTCTTGATCCACTGCGCCCAGAAATTTGCAAGATCCTCCATGGTGAACTTCATGTTGGGCCTTTGAAAGGCGAGGATCTTGACCGTGACACCGCTCAGTGACGTGCGGAAACGATCGTTCGCAGGGCTGTTCTGGTATTTTTGATAGGACACGCCATCCTTGTAATTAGAGAAGGCGGCGGTGTGCTCGATCATGTCGGAGGCGATGTAGAGGCGCTTCGGCAAGCCTGCCGGCGCATTGGCGAAGACCTCCAGATTGATTTTCTGGATGGCTGCCATGATCGGCGACAGCCTGCCGGACTCGCCTGCGGTCAGCTTGCCGGCGATATCGGCGAGCGGCTTCTGGAAGCCCTTCTCCCACCGCGCCTGCGCCAGACGCGGATTGCTGGTCCATTCGTCGACATTCGCGCCGCTTCCCGGATTACAGCCATGGAAGGTCTGGATCAGCTCCCCTTCCTGCTCAGTGAGCGCATAGATATCGATCGCGCCGCCGATTGGCACATCCGCAACGATCTTCTGGAACTGGTTGCGCAGATCGAGCGCCGTCGTATCGGCGATCGGATCTGTAACATCGAGGAGGATGGCCGTTTCCGCTTTCGGGCCATCAATCGGGCAAAGAGACGCCTGGTCGACGGCGACATTGCCGCTTGCCTTGTAGCGCAGCCAGCCATAGGCGCCGACGATCCCGAGGGACAGGACGGCGAGACAAACCGTTGCGATGATGAGGCCGGCGGATCCGCCGCCCCGGCTACGCCGCTTGCGTCGAGCCAAGGATGCTCTCCGGGAAAAGATTGTCGAGCTGATGGTATTTCTCGATGGCGCGCTCGAATTCGTCGCCGATCCGCTTGATCTGCTCCGACAATTCCGCCTGGGCGCTCTGGATGCGTGCGCCGAGTACCTTGTCGTCCCATTCTTCTTCGGTGCGAATGACAGGTGCCAGGCGCTCCATCTTGTAAGCGGTTTTGAAATAGGGTGGCTCTGCCTCTGTTCGCGCAGCCCGGTTCGCATCGCGATAGGAGGTGAGCAGCACATTGGCGGCGCGCTCAAGATGGTTCTGGTGTTCGGCAAAGAGACCTGCGGTCCTGGCGCGATGCGCGATGATGGCAGCCGTTTCCTGCCGGCGCAGCGAAAGGTCGCGAATGATCTCCTCGATCTTGCTGTTGTGCTCGTCGCGGATCTCGCGGAGATCTTCGATCAGATCAAGCTTGCGGTCGATGTAATTGTCCCTCGCGGCATCGAGACGTTTCTGCACGCCGGCAAAACCCGGATAGGGGTCCGTCAGATAGCAGCCGTCGATGAAGGCGACGAGCGAAAACATCAGGCCGATGGCAAAGAGCATCCACGAGTTCAGCTCTTGCAGCCCGAGCGGTGCGGTCTTGAGCCGCTGGATCACCTCGGCGCCGGCCCCGCTCAAGATCGTTGCAGAGACCTCGCGATAATGCGCCAGCGCAATATTGATGCCCAAGGCCACGGCGACATAGGCGACAAGCCCTAGCAGGCCGAGCAGCTTCAGCGCATAGGAGCGATGCACCAGAAAACGCACGCAGAAGAAGGAAAACATCAGCGCCGTGCCGATGTTCAGGAAGGCGAAGGCAGCCGCCTCGGTTACACCACCGACGAGACCCTGCTCGCTTCCCTTGGCCAGAAAGCTGCCGTTCATCACCATTTCGATGAGCACGAGGAAGACGATCAGCGAGACCTTGAAGCCCCATGCCGCACGGCTGGAAACCTTGGCGGCCCGCTGCAGCTTGTGCCTGGCCTTGAAGCCCACCATCTCGTCCTCGGCCGTCTTCAGCTTGCGGCGCAGGCCGTGAAGCTCGTCGACGCCGCTTGCCACTTCCGCCTTGAAATCCGAGACGCTTGACGCGTTCGCCTGGCGGATCAGCCCGAACTGCCCCTCGAAATCGAGGTTCCGCAAGCGGCTGTCGAAGGTCTGGAACTGATCTTCAAGGATTTGATAGGAGCTTTTCTTCTCCGCCTCGACCCAGGAGACGATGCGCTGCTCCGTCTCATCATGCGATTGCGCATCCGGCGGCGGCCGGTTCTGACGCCCGGCGGCGGCTCCCTTTTCCTTCAGGTCGAGGGTCGCACCTAGCTTTTCGATATCGACGACGGGAAAAACATCCGTCGACGCACGGAAATCATGGCTGGTCTCTCGAACGCTATCCCAGAGACGGTTGAGGGCTTCGAAACGCAACGATCTTCCCCGGCGAATTCATCAACTTAGAAAGGACAATTGAGAGATCGATATCGCACCGGTTGTCCGCGGTCCAGAGCGATGTGACAGAGGTTAGGATGTGATTGTGGTAAAGACTAGCCCAAGCCTACGCCGAATAAAAAAGCCTCTTATTCAAGCCGCACAAGCATGGTGAAATTGCGAGAGATCCGTATCGTGTCGAAAGGCTACGTAATTTTCAGTTTCAACTGCCGGCAATCGGATAAACCACTCGCCAAATCACCGTCCCGCCATATCTTGGCAGGGGCATGCGACTTCGTTCGGAGCATCAAGTCATGACGTCCTCTCCCATCAAGAACATCTGTGTCTACGGCGCCGGCGCGCTCGGTGGTGCGATCGCGGCCAAGCTCGCCTCCTCCAAAGAAAGCCAGACCAAGATTTCCGTCGTGGCGCGTGGAGCCCATCTGGAGGCTATTCGCGCTGGCGGCATAAGCCTGTGGGAAGCGGATGCGGACAGTCCTATCGTTGCACAGATAACAGCAACCTCGGATTCAGGCGAGTTGCCGTCGCAAGATGTCGTTATCACCGGCCTCAAAGGTCATCAGCTTGGCGCAGCCGCTCCGGGCATTGCGAAATTGCTGCATTCCGGTACGCGCGTCGTCATGATCCTCAACGGCGTACCATGGTGGTATTTTCACCGGGATAGCCAGAGCGGTTACGCCGAACACCAGATAGAAGAGCTCGACCCGAACGGCGATCTCTGGCGTCTGATCGGGCCGGAGCGCGTCATCGGCTGCGTCGCCTATCAGGGAGCGGAAGTCGTCGCACCCGGCGAGGTCAAGCTCGCCAACAACGGACATTTCATCCTTGGTGAACCTTCAGGGGAGACGACGGGCGATATCGAAGCCATTGCTGCGCTGCTGCAGCGGGCCGGCGTCAATGTTTCGATTTCCTCGCGCATTCGCGACGATATCTGGAGCAAGCTCATGGGCAACGCCGCCTTCAATCCGATCAGCGCGCTCACCCGCGGATTGATGTCCGATATCATGGAAGACTCGGCACTAGCCGCCATGGTTGGTCAGGTGATGAGCGAGGTAAAAGCCGTTGCCGAGGCTTTGGGATCGCACATCGCCATGTCCGTTGAGGAACGTCTTGCGCGTTCCCGCCAGATCGGACCCGTCCGCACCTCGATGCTGCAGGACCTGCTGGCAGGCAAGGCGCTGGAAATCACGCCTCTCGTGGGCGTCGTCGTCTCGCTCGGAAAGCTCGTGAATATACCGACGCCGGTCTCGACGACCATCCTGGCGCTGGTGACGGAGCTCGACCGCAAGAACCAGCAAGGCGCCGAGTAGGCGGCGGTCGACTACGCCAGATATTTTTCGATCCTCCGGCAGCGATCCACGGGCCAGCTTCCGGAGGAATTCCTGGCATGTCGGTTCTTTATATTCCACTTACTTCTTCGTCTTTGGCCCTGAATGGATTTCCTATGGGACCCGGCTCTACACTTGCGGTGGAATATGGAGATAGATCCCATGCTCGACACGCACGCACCCAATCTCACGGAATCCATCCGTGTTCTCGTTCATAACAGCGACGAGAAGCATCATCGCATTCCGGCATCGGCTGAAACAACGAAGAGACCGCGTAAGAACCAACCTCGCTCGCGCCAGGTTCGGGAAAAGCGCACCTTTCAGGCCATGCTCGCCTTCGGCCTGCTGCTCGGCGCCCTCGAGCTTTTCATCGTGCTGCATTATCTCTGAGATTTCACAGACATGAGTAGACCGACTTTTCGAAGGCGTGTCGGCGGTGCGATCACCGCCCTCGTCGCGCCTTTTCGCGACGGCGTTTTCGATGGCGTCGATATGATGGCTCATATCGAGTGGCAGCTGCTAAGCGGGATGGACGGGCTTCTCGTTTGTTCGCTGACCGGCGAAGGCCCGACGCTGACGGAGACCGAGCGCATTCGTGCCATCGAAATCTGCATCGAGCTTTCGGAAGACAAGGTGCCCGTCATTGTAGCGACCGGAACCAACGACACGAAGACGACCCTGGAGGAAACGATACAGGCACAGCGCCTTGGCGCCGATGCGGCCTTCGTGACGGTGCCCTATTATTCCAAGCCGACGCAAAAAGGGATCATCCACCATTTCGAGCAGCTGGCGGCGCGGACCGAACTGCCGATCATCATCCACAATCAGCCATCGCATACCGCCGTCGACCTCGCTCCGACAACGGTCGCGCGGCTTGCCGAAATTCGAGGGATTATCGGGATCGCCGACGACGGCTGCGATATCTCGCGCATCGATCTCTGGCGACATCTCCTGCCGGAGGGGTTCGGCCTGTTCACATCCAACGACGCCAACGCGCTCGGCTTCACGGCTGCGGGCGGTCATGGCTGCTTCTCCAGTGCGGCCAATATCGTCCCACGCCTCTTTCGATCCATGCAGTATTCGGCCGCGTGCGGCGACGTCAGCGCTGCCCGATCCATCGACGAGCGTCTGCAGCCATTGTTCAGTGCCCTCGCCCGCGAAAGTGAGCCGGCGACGATCAAACATGCCTTGTCACTAGCCAGAGATATCGAAGCGGAGGTTCGCCTGCCATTGGTTGGCGTCGGCACTGAGACAGCCGCGGCCATCCAGGCGGCAATTGCTCCGTTTCAGCTTGATGGCAGCGGCCGGTTTGCCTCGCGCCATGCCTATCGCCGGGGATTGTGAAATCGCTTCATCCCTATGAGATTTTTATATTTTTGCCATTTCAGGCAAATGGAAAACCTAGCAGCCCCCTCATAGATTCAACAGCGTAGCACCGAAATGGTCTTATCGGACCCGTAGTGCTGGTGACACTGAAAGGAACCATGATGTCACGCCACAGGCAAGTCGGCCTATCCGCCGACCCTCTCCAACGCCCTCGCGCCGTCGCGTTTGCGCGCAACGAGCGGCACTTCTCTTCGGACGCATTGCTGGACGGAATTCGTTCCGTCGCTCCGCGCCTCGGACTTGTCCTCCTGATCGCCGCCGCCCTGCAAATGGGGCTGTATCTGACCGGGCACTGAGTGAAATCGAAGAGATCCAAGAGGAAATAACGATGGCAAACGCACAACATCTTCAACGTCGCTCGGCCCACAGCCCGCTCGCTCCGGCGCCGGCGCGCTTCATCATCGGTCGTGACCGCCGCGGCAGCTGGATCGTTCAGGACCGGCAAGGCCTCGTTGGCGGTCTGTTCCGCAATGAAGCGGCGGCCCTCCACTTCGCCGCCGAGGAGTGCAACCACAATCCGGCCGACATCTGCCTGGCACCCGAAGGCGTCATCCTCGATCTGGATGGCTTTATCCCCGCCCCGTCAAACCTGCACTGAACTTGCCCTTGGCAGGCTTCGACAATATCTCGCCGAACGCTTCCTTAACCGCCCCAAGGTAAACTTTCGCCAGATATCCATAGAACAGAAGACAATGTCGAAGCCTGCCTTCCGCTATAGCCACTACGATCTCGGGGAACAGCGCGCCGGAACGGTGATCGAAATCACGCTCTCGGCCATTGCCAATGTCAGGCTGATGAATGGCTCGAATTTCGAGCGCTTCACCGAAACGCTGAAGCATCAGTTTCTCGGCGGCGTTGCCAAGAAATCGCCGATACGGCTGGTCATTCCGGAGGCTGGCCATTGGCATCTGGTGGTCGATATGGAAGGTCATAAGAGCCTGGCGGAATCGAGCGTCAAAATGGTGGACAGGGTAACCGTTCCACGCATGCAAAAAGCATAGCGGCAATCCGTCACCGCCAGGTGATATATGGACTAGCGCTCGCCACGCTCCTTGCGCAGCTTCGCCCACCAATCCAGCCGCTTGCGGATTTCACGCTCGAAGCCCCGTTCCGGCGGATCGTAGAAGGTCTGGCGACCCATCTTCTCCGGAAAGTAATTCTGCCCTGAAAAAGCATCCGGCTCGTCGTGATCGTAGCGATAGCCGTCGCCATAGCCTTCCGTGCGCATCAGCTTCGTGGGCGCGTTCAGGATGTGTTTCGGCGGCAGCAGCGAGCCATTCTGCTTGGCGGCCTGGGTCGCCGCCCTGAAGGCCGTGTAGACGGCATTGGATTTCGGGGCGGTGGCAAGGTAGACGCAGGCCTGCGCCAACGCCAATTCACCTTCAGGCGACCCGAGATAATCATAGGCGTCCTTGGCAGCATTGCAGATAACCAGAGCCTGCGGATCGGCAAGCCCGATATCCTCCACCGCCATGCGCACCAGCCGACGCCCGAGATAAAGCGGATCCTCACCGGCATCGAACATGCGGGCGAGATAATAGAGTGCGGCGTCCGGGTCGGAGCCACGAACCGACTTGTGCAGCGCAGAAATCAGATTGTAATGCCCATCCTGCGCCTTGTCATAGACCGGAGCGCGGCGCTGGACGATCTTGACCAGCATATCCGGATCGAAAAGCTCGTCCTTGCGCGCGGCACGCCAGACCTCTTCCGCCAGCGTCAGCACCGAGCGGCCATCACCATCCGCCATGCGGATCAGGCTGGCACGGGCATCCTCCGTCAACGGCAGCGGCTTGCCCTCCGCGGTCTCGGCCCGGCGCAGCAGCTCTTCCAGACTTTCCTCGTCGTGCGAATGGAAGGTCAAGACACGGGCGCGGGATAAAAGAGCGGCGTTGAGTTCGAAGGATGGATTTTCGGTCGTCGCTCCCACAAGAATGACAGTACCGTCCTCCATCACAGGCAGGAAGCTATCCTGCTGCGCGCGATTGAAGCGATGGATCTCGTCGACGAACAGCAGGGTCTGGCGGCCATCCATGCGGCGCAACCGCGCCGCCTCGAACACCTTCTTCAGATCGGCAACGCCGGAGAAGATTGCCGAAATCTGTTCGAAGGCAAGACCCGCCTCGCCCGAAAGAAGCCTCGCAACCGTCGTCTTGCCGGTGCCTGGCGGCCCCCAGAAGATCATCGATCCCAGTGAACCCGCTTCGATCATCCGGCGCAGAACGCCGTCCTCACCGGTCAAATGTTCCTGACCGGTGACTTCGGTCAGTGTTTGCGGCCGCAGGCGATCGGCGAGAGGCCGCTTGTTGGCGACCTCCTCCGGTATCCGCGGTGCAAACAGATCATCGCTCATCGGAAGAACTGCCTGATACGCTGGCCGTCACGCTCGATCTCGACGCGCCAGAAGCTGGGGTTTGACGTGACGGTCTTCTGAAGGATTTCCGTCGTGTTGATCGCCACCCCATTGATGGAAATGACGATATCGCGGGCGGCAAATCCAAGCCTGTCGGCCGGCGAGTTCTGTTTCAGGCTCTCGATGACGACGCCCGTGGAATCCGGCGGCATATGCAGATCGTCGGCAACGCGCGGCGAGAGATTGGCAACGGTCGCACCGGAGAAAGGATTGTTGCCGTCGATCACCCGCTCGTCGCGCGGCGTCGATTCGGGTGCGGCGGCAAGCGTCATCGTGGCCTGATGCTCCTTGCCGTTGTCGAGCACCGTCAACGCAACTGTTGCGCCGAGACCTGCCGTCGTCAGGCGGTAGCCGAGCGCATCGGGGTGCTCGATGGAAATATTGTTCAGCGCGGTGATCACTTCGCCGGGCTTGAGGCCAGCCTTGGCCGCCGGTCCTCCATCGACCACCTTGGTCACCAGGGCACCGCGGACCTTGTCGAGACCGAGCGCTTCGGCGACGTCCGATGTCACCGGCTCGAAGGAGGCGCCGATATAGGGGCGCTCGAAGGCCTTGTCGCCACGATCGGCTGCGGCAAGGAAGACCTTGACCAGATTGGCGGGGATGGCAAAACCGATACCGTTGGAGCCACCCCCTTGGGAGAAGATCGCCGTATTAAGCCCGATCAGCTCGCCGGTCATGTTGACGAGCGCACCGCCCGAATTGCCAGGGTTGATCGAGGCATCGGTCTGGATGAAGAAGCCAACCTCGTTCTTGACCTGGTTACGGGCAAGCGCCGAGACGATACCGCTCGTGACCGTCTGGCCCACGCCGAAGGGATTGCCGATCGCAAGCACGAGGTCGCCCACTTCGATGCCGTCGGAATTGCCGAGCGGCAGAACCGGGAAGCTCTCGTTCTTCGACTGGATCTTCAAGACGGCGAGATCGACGCGATCGTCCTTCAGGACGACCTTGCAGGGAAATTCGCGGCCGTCCGAAAGCGCGATCTTGATATCGTCAGCACCATCGACGACGTGGTTGTTGGTGATGACGGTACCATTTGCCTCCACGATGACGCCGGAGCCGAGTGAAGACTGCTTCTCGGTGCGATTCGGCATGCGCTGACCGAAAAACTGCTCGAAGAAGGGATCGCCGGCGAAGGGCGACTGACGCTGCACCACGCGCTCGGCATAGACATTCACCACGGCGCCGGAGGTCTGCTTGACCAGCGGAGCGAAGGAAAGCTGCATCTGCGTCTGGCTTTGCGGCACCGTCTTTGCCGTTTGAGCCTCAGCGGAAAGCGGCATCGCCATGACGAGGGCAATCATCGAAACGGCAGTGCGCTTCAGGAAGACATGCATAGAAATTTCCCTTTTTAATTCTCTTTAAACAACGTTGTAGCGCCCGACGCTAGAAAGAAAAGAGGGCGGAACCATGAAGCATAAATGGAAGCTGGCGACGATAAAAAACAGGCTCGCCGAACAAAAACATGCTGTGATGCATTTCGCGTTGGGAATCGTCAAAAGGGAACCAGACATGCGATTGAACCATCTTGCCGCCGCTACTTTCCTCGTCTCTCTGGGCATGGCCGGTGCCTCTCACGCCGCCAGTTTCGATTGCGAGGCGCAGAACCTGAAGCCGGATGAGAAGACGATCTGCGACGTGAGGGCGCTCAACGATGCCGACGTGAGAATGGTGACGACCTTCGACCTGCTTTCGGGGCTGCTTGCCATGGGTGCGCGCGGCACGATGCAGGACCAGCAGACCGAATGGCTGAAGAAGCGGCAGGCCTGCGAGGCGGATGTCGCCTGCTTGAAGACGTCCTATGAGGAGCGCCTGAAGGTGCTGAACGACACCTACAAGCAGATCAATCGGCCACTGTAAGGAATTGGTTTGAATGACTTAAAGGTTTTAAACGGAGATGTCCCCTCGCCCCGCCTGCGGGGAGAGGGTCAGGGTAAGGGACTGCTGCAAGATCGGCGAACTCGGATTTCGCTATCGGTAGCGACAAACCCCTCCTCCGACCCGGAGCAATTTCGCTTTGCTCACTTGCTCCGGCCCACCTTCTCCCCGCTGCGCGGGGCGAAGGGCCTTATCTATCTGCCGCCAAGATCTCTGACCGCACCGCGATCAGCACTGGTCGCAAAAGCGGCATAAGCCTTCAAGGCCGTGGTGACGTTGCGCTTACGCGCTTCCGCCGGATGCCAGCCCTTGGCGTTCTGCGCTTCGCGGCGAGCGGCAAGTTCCTTGTCATCAACGCGCAAGTTGATGGTGCGGTTCGGGATGTCGATGTCGATCATGTCGCCTTCGCGCACCAGGCCAATCGTACCGCCATTGGCCGCTTCCGGCGAAGCATGGCCGATCGACAAGCCCGAGGTGCCACCGGAGAAGCGGCCGTCGGTGATCAGCGCGCAGGCCTTGCCGAGGCCCTTCGACTTCAGGTAGCTCGTCGGATAGAGCATTTCCTGCATACCGGGGCCGCCTTTCGGGCCTTCGTATCGGATGACGACCACGTCACCCGCCTTCACTTCGTTGCTGAGGATGCCCTTGACGGCAGCGTCCTGGCTTTCGAAGACCTTGGCCGGACCGGAGAACTTCAGGATCGATTCATCGACGCCGGCCGTCTTCACGATGCAGCCGTCAAGCGCCAGATTGCCCTTGAGGACAGCAAGACCGCCATCCTTGGAGAAGGGATGCTCGACGGAGCGGATGACGCCCTTCTCGCGGTCCGTATCGAGTTCATCCCAGCGGGAGCTCTGGCTGAAGGCGATCTGGGTCGGAACCCCGCCCGGAGCCGCACGGAAGAATTCGCGTACGCTTTCGCTGTTGGTACGGGTGATATCCCAACGGTCGATGGCGTCGCCGAGCGTTTCGGCGTGAACCGTCGGGCAATCGCGGTTGATGAGGCCGCCCTTATCGAGTTCGCCGAGGATCGACATGATGCCGCCTGCGCGGTGCACGTCTTCCATGTGAACGTCGCTCTTGGCGGGCGCAACCTTGGACAGGCACGGGACGCGGCGCGACAGCGCGTCGATGTCGGCCATGGTGAAATCGACCTCGCCTTCGTGCGCAGCTGCCAGGATGTGCAGAACCGTGTTGGTGGAGCCGCCCATGGCGATATCGAGCGCCATGGCGTTCTCGAAGGCCTGCTTGGAGGCGACGGAACGTGGAAGGATGGATGCATCGTCCTGCTCGTAGTAACGGCGGGCGAGGTCGACGATGAGATGGCCGGCCTCGACGAAGAGGCGCTTGCGATCGGCGTGGGTGGCGAGCGTCGAGCCGTTGCCCGGCAGCGACAGGCCGAGCGCTTCAGTCAGGCAGTTCATCGAATTGGCGGTGAACATGCCCGAGCACGAGCCACAGGTCGGACAGGCCGAGCGCTCGATGACCTGGACGTCCTCATCGCTGATCTTGTCGTCGGCCGCGGCAACCATGGCGTCGACGAGGTCAAGCGCGACCTTCTTGCCATGCAGGACGACCTTGCCGGCTTCCATCGGGCCGCCGGACACGAAGACCGTCGGGATATTGAGGCGCAGCGACGCCATCAGCATGCCGGGGGTGATCTTGTCGCAGTTGGAGATGCAGACCATGGCGTCGGCGCAATGGGCGTTGACCATGTATTCGACGCTGTCGGCGATCAGCTCGCGCGACGGCAGCGAATAGAGCATGCCGTCATGGCCCATGGCGATACCATCATCGACGGCGATGGTGTTGAATTCCTTGGCAACACCGCCGGCCGCCTCGATTTCACGCGCGACGAGCTGGCCGAGATCCTTGAGGTGAACGTGGCCGGGTACGAACTGGGTGAAGGAGTTGACCACCGCAATAATGGGCTTGCCGAAATCGCTGTCCTTCATACCCGTCGCGCGCCAAAGGCCGCGCGCGCCGGCCATGTTGCGGCCGTGGGTGGTTGTTCTGGAACGATAAGCTGGCATGGTGTCTTCCTCGTCATCCTGGAATTTGTGCGGCGTCGGGCATGGGCCAAAGGTTTTGCGCCGAAGGGGACGCCGGCAACTCCGCTTTTTGGAATTGTCCTAATCCAATCATGCAGTACTGTCACTATCAACTCGAGCGAATCCGGTACGCTGCCGGGCAAGGGCCACGTCCGGGCAAACAAGTCGCTTGACCAAAGTTGGGAACGAAACGGCCCGATCACAAGCGCACACAAAAAGTTGCTTTCACTTCCAAAGAAATGCCTGCCTAAGAGTGTAACAAAACCTGTGTCCATTGCGTATCGCTCATATCGAAGCTGCTATCGCATAAAGGAATCGTTCCATGGCCGCCTATCGCCCGCCGAAAATCGCATCCTCCGAGATTACACCCCGCTCGATCTATCTGAAGCGCCGCGACTTCCTAACGGCAGCAGGGGCCGGCATCGGCATGGCGGCTATCGGCGGCAAGGCGGCGCTGGCCGAGGCACTGACGGCGACCAAGAGCAATTATACGGTCGATGAGAAGCTGACGCCGATCAAGGATGTCACCACCTACAATAATTTCTATGAGTTCGGCCTCGACAAGGCCGATCCGGCCAACCTCTCGGGCAAGTTCAAGCCACGTCCCTGGACGATCAAGGTCGACGGCATGGTCAACAAGCCCGGCACCTTCGACATCGATGCGCTGATCAAGGAGTTCCCGCCGGAAGAGCGCGTCTATCGCATGCGCTGCGTCGAGGCCTGGTCGATGGTCATTCCCTGGGACGGCTTCCAGCTCTCCGCACTGCTCGACAAGGTGGAGCCACAGGGCAGCGCCAAATATGTAGCCTTCGAGACGGTGGTGCGACCTGAAGAAATGCCGGGGCAGTCGGGCCTCCTGCAATCCCTGAACTGGCCCTATGTCGAGGGCCTGCGTCTGGATGAGGCGCGCAACCCGCTGACGCTGCTTGCCGTCGGCCTCTATGGCGAGACCCTGCCCAACCAGAACGGCGCGCCTATCCGGCTCGTCGTGCCCTGGAAATATGGCTTCAAGGGCATCAAGTCGATCGTCCGCATCACGCTCACCGACAAGCAGCCGATCAATACCTGGCAGGCGACGAACAGCCAGGAATATGGCTTCTATGCCAACGTCAATCCGGCCGTCGATCATCCGCGCTGGAGCCAGGCGACCGAACGCCGCATCGGCGAAGGCGGCTTCTTCGGCTCCAACCGCCACCCCACCCTGCCCTTCAACGGCTATGCCGATCAGGTCGCCAGCCTCTATAGCGGCATGGATCTCAGGGTGAATTTCTGATGGCCCTCTCCTTCGCTCTTCCCAAGCGCTGGCAACCCGCCTCCGTCTGGGCGCTCTACTTTGTCGGGCTTTTACCGGCGGCTTGGGAATTCTATCTTGGCGCTACCGATCAGCTCGGCGCCGATGCGGTGAAAACCTTCGAGCTCTTCCTGGGCCTGTGGGCGATCCGCTTCCTGCTACTGACGCTTGCGGTGACGCCGCTTCGCGATCTCTTCGGCTGGAACTATCTACGCTATCGCCGCGCGCTCGGCCTGCTCTGTTTCTACTACGCGCTGATGCACCTGACCGTCTATATGGTCCTCGATCAAGCGCTCGACGTACAGGCCGTCATCGACGATGTGCTGAAGCGGCCCTTCATCATGTTCGGCATGGCGGGGCTCGTCATGCTGCTGGCCTTGGCCGTGACCTCGAACAATTTCTCGATCAAACGGCTCGGCAAGAAATGGATCTGGCTGCATCGCCTCGTCTATATCATCGCCGCCTGCGGTGCTCTGCACTTTGCGCTATCGACCAAGGTGCTGTCGCTGGAGCAGTTCATCTACATCGGTCTGCTGATCGCGATGATCCTCTACAGATCCTACCGGCCGATCATGATGGAAAGGCGGCGGGCGGCGCGCAAGCCAGCTCCTGCATCGAGTTCCAGAGCGGCCTAAGACGGCCACCCTGTCCTTTTCAAGCTATTGTCATTCCGCAGCGCTGGCGATCTTCGCCTGGCCCTGTTCCTGCACTTCGACCGTCGCCGTGAGGCCGGCGATCAGCTTCGTGCCTTCGGGAACCTTGTCGAGCGCGATGCGCACCGGCACGCGCTGCGCCAGGCGTACCCAGCTGAAGGTCGGGGTAATATTGGCAAGCAGGCTGCCGGAGGTGCGCTCGCGGTCCTCGATGCCGTAGGCGATGCTCTCGACGTGGCCGGTCAGCTTCTCGGCCTGGCCCATCAGATGGATATGGACTTCGTCGCCGACATGGATACGCGGCAGCTTGGTTTCCTCGAAATAGCCTTCGACGCGCAGGGAATCGCTGTCGATCAGCGCCACCTTGGCGGTGCCCGCAGAGACATAATCGCCCGGACGCAGGCTGAGGTTCGAGATCGTGCCGTTGACCGTGGCGCGAACCTCGGAGCGATCGAGATTGAGCTGGGCGAGTTCTCGATTGGCAGTCGCCTGACGAACAGCGGCTTCATCCTGCTGCACGGTGGTCAGCGCCTGCTCCTTCTGCTGCAGGGAGGCGGCATCGCCGAGACGCGCCTGCCGCGCGCTTTCACGCTGGGCCTGATCGAGAGCCGCCTTGCTGCTTGCAAGGGCTGCATCCGCCTGTTCGAGAGCGATGGCGAAGCGATCGCGATCGACGCGGAAGAGGACATCGCCCTTCTTGACGGTCTGGTTGTCCTTGACGAGGACCTCGCTCACCAGGCCGGAGACGTCAGGCGCGATGCCGACGACATCGGCCCTGAGGCGCGCATCGCGCGTCCACGGCTCGTCCATGTAATGGCCCCAGAGCTGGCGGCCGACATAGACGGCGGCAACGACGAAGATGAGAGTGACAGCCACACGGCCGATGAGTTTTAACGCGTTCATGTGAAGTACCAACGGGAGACTGAGGAGACGGCGCCGAGCAGCAGGACGTAAAGCGCGAGATCGAAAAGACCGCGATGCCAGACCAGAGTGTAGACTCCGATCCATGCGAGCAGGCGTCGAAGGATGATGACGACAAAGAGCGTCAGGAGCATGAGAACGAGAAGGCGCGGGATATAGACGCCATAAAGATCGAATTCTGCGGGCATGATATTACTCGGCGGCAATGGAATGAGGTTGGGTTGTATCCGCTACGGGCGGTCGCCAGCTCGCCGGCGGTTCGGCATGCGGGAAGAGCGCCCGGCGAAGGCCGACCAGCGCATCAAGGCTCGCCCGAGCGGAATCTCGCTTTTCCTGCGCGACGGCTTCTAGGCTATGGTCGATCGAGGCGCGCAGGTCATCGGCCGGATCCACGGCCCGTTTTGCCTTCAGCCGCGAACGATAGAAATCCGATACGCCGATGAGCACTTCGCTGACGGATGCAGCGGCAGCCGGTTTCAGCTGGCCACGCTCCTTCTGCAGCATCAGCACGTTGAAGCCGAGACGGACATCGGCATAGCCATCGACCTTCTTCAGCTCTCGGTCCTCAATGCCTGCAAGGCGGGGCACGAGCTGGCCCAGGCGGTCGAGTATGCGGCCGGAGAGCCGTTCATGATCGGCGCGGCGGATACCGGCAGCAGTTTCGGCCAGATCTCTCCAGCCGGCCCGGACCAACCGCCAGGCGGCGAGCTCGGAGCCGAATGGGCGTGTAAGCAAAGTCCAGACAAGGGCGAAGCCAACACCGGCCAGAGCGGCGATCGCACTGTTGGTGAAGCTGGCGAAATCGGCGGTGTAACGATCCTGCAGCGCGATGAAACTTGCACCGTTTACCGCCAGCAGCATGCCGAGCATGTTGGTTTGCGGGCGGGTAATCAGCAGCCCCATCACCAGGAAGGGCGGTGCAAAGACCAGCACCAGCATCTCGAAACCGGAAATCGACGGCAGCACCATGAAGATACAGACGCAGGCGATAACCAGGCTCACCGCAGTCCAAATGAACATGGTGGTGATGAAGGGGGCGGGACGATCGAGCGCGGCGAAAAACGAGCAGGCAACGGCCACCATGGCGATGAAGCCGGCACCATCCGCCCAGCCGGAATAGATCCAGAAGAAGCAGGCGACGGCAATCCCGGCGATGACGCTACCGGCAGAGAAGGCAAGCAGGGCGTAATCATAATGCCTGCTGCGACCGACGACATTGCGGTAGCGGAATGCGGGACGCCAGGTACCGACCTGCTGTCCTGAGACGATATGGGCGCGCAACGTCAGGCAATCCTGCCACAAGTCGACAATTTCCTTGAGGCGAGCGAGAGCGCTCGACCGGACGAGATCGTCCCAACCGATATCGAGGTCGTCCTCCTGCAACTCCTCGATCTTCCGCGACAAGGTCTCGGCCGTTCCATCGGCCTTGCCGCGACCGCCCTGCCCGAGCCAGTCGGCCACCTCATTCAGAACGGCAACCAATTCCTGCGGCAGCGGCCTACCGCTAGCTTTCAAGGCGTGGAGGCGATCGGCAAGTGAGGAGAAGAGCGGCAGCAGCATCAACAAACGGCCACGCAGCTCGCGCGAATGTCTCACGATGTCGCGGCTGCCGGCATCATAGCGCAACTGGCTGATGACGAGATCGAGGCCAGAAACGTCGGCTGCAAGCTTCTGGCGCTTCAGGGGAGTTGCGGGCGAAGCGCCCTCGCCGCGCAGGATTTCATCCGCCCAGGTGCCGGCGTCATCCAGCCAGGAACCTATGCGCTGGCCGAGCACGGTGCCGACGCTGCTTGGAAAGACGACGGCGCTTACCACGCTCGCGCAGATGATGCCGATAATAATCTCCTCGGAGCGGGCAAGCGCCACATCGAAAATAGTTTCGGGCGAGCCGACGGTCGGCAGCGCGATCAGCGGCAAGGTATAGCCAGCCAGCATGAAGACATAGCTGCGAGAGGTGCGATCGAGCATCGAGATGAACAGCAAGGTGCCGGTCCAGAGCGCTACCACGATCGAAAGCAGTTCAGGCGCATTGACGAAGAGTGGGATGAGAATGACCGACGCGGTAGCACCGATAAGCGTGCCGAGCGCGCGGTAAAGTCCCTTGGAACTGGTTGCGCCGGCAAGAGGATTGGCGACCACATAGACAGCGGCCATCGCCCAATAGGGACGCGGCAGATCGAGCGACAAGGCGATGAACAGCGCCATGATCGCAGCAATGAAGGCTTTGACGGAAAATAACCACTCACGCCAGGATGGAACGCTCATGAGACCTTCTCCGGCTCCGGTTCGACGGCCTTGGATGCCTCAAACTCCTCGAAAGCCTTCAGGACGCGAACCGCGGCTTCGATATCCGCAGGGTCGACATTGGCAAGGATCTTGCCACGCAGCTCATCAAGTACGTCTTCCATACGGGAAGCCAGCTTTTCGCCCTCAGGCGTCAGCCACAGGCCCTTCGCGCGCCGATCCGTGGGATCATCCTTGCGGATGACAAGTTCCATGCCTTCGAGCTGATCGATCAGCCGAACCAGAGACGGGCCCTCGATGCCGACACAGGTGGCGAGCACCACCTGCCGCACTCCTCCCCCCAGGCGGCCGATCCAAAGCAGCGGCGCGGCCACCGCCTCGGATATGCCATGGGAGCTCAGCGCAAGATCGACAGCCCGGCGCCATTGGCGGCCGGTGGTCAGCAGATTGGCGGTGAATATGCGTTGCAGGGCGTTTGACGAGTTCATGAGAACCTATTAGCACTAAACTAATTAGGATTCAAATTATTATCATCGAAAGCGCTATTCTAAATAGGAAATGCAGCTATGCGAATATCGGGAGGGGCAGCGGTAACCGACCGGGATCACAAGCGACCGATGGCCTAGTGAATCACTCAGCAACGATCGAGGTCGCCGAGATAGAAGCTAGGCAAGAATATCAAGCCGAGCGCCTCGTTCCGGACAGTGCGCAATCGAGCGCCAGCGCCAGCGCAATGCCGGCGGCATAGGCGACGATATTCCACGGCGAGAATACCCTGCCCAGCAACAGGGCTCCGGCGGCAGTCAATCGAAAAGCATCGAGATCAGGCGTGTGCCAAAGCCGGAAAAACTCTACGGCGACCGCGATAAGCAATGCCGCCGCGGCAATCCCAAAACGCACTGGCGACACGAAGATTGCGGCCAGGAGCCAATAGACCATCGCTCCCCATAGGAGCGAGCCGCCATATTTGACGACCACGAAGGGCAGATTGATCGCATAACCATAGCGCCGCAACGCAAGACCGCTGGCGATGGTGACCAGCAGCGCCACGACCAGAAGCAGTCTCCCGCGCGTCAATTTTCGCTGCATGTCCCACAACGCTCCCTGCCCTGATGCACCCGAGTCGCCTGCGACTCAGCAAGGCTGCTTGCAATACTCCAAAACAATCGGGGAGATTGAAAGGTCGCCACCCTAGCGCAAACGACAAAAGGCCGGATGATCGCTCATCCGGCCTTTTATATTTAATCCGAAGCTTAGCCTTAAGCGGCTGCGGCTTCTTCTTCAGCGGCAACGCGAGCCTTGTCGGCTGCACCCTTGGCATTGACGTCGCGATCAACGAATTCGACGACTGCGAGAGCAGCGTTGTCGCCCTGGCGGAAGCCGGCCTTCATGATGCGCAGGTAGCCGCCGTTGCGGGTGGCGTAGCGGGTTGCGATCGCGTCGAAGAGCTTCGAAACGACAGCAGCGTCGCGGATCTGCGAGATGGCCTGACGACGAGCGTGCAGGTCACCGCGCTTGCCGAGGGTTACCAGCTTCTCGACGATCGGACGAATTTCCTTCGCCTTCGGGAGCGTGGTGACGATCTGCTCATGGGTGATGAGCGAAGCCGCCATGTTGGCGAACATCGCCTTGCGGTGGCTAGCGGTTCTATTCAGCTTGCGGCCGGCTTTACCGTGGCGCATGGCTATTCTCCTTCACTTGCAGACATCGTTCGCCTGCAGTTTGTTGGTTAGTATTGGTCTTCGTAACGCTTGGCGAGATCTTCGATGTTCTCGGGCGGCCATGCCGGCACTTCCATGCCGAGGTGCAGGCCCATGGAAGCGAGAACTTCCTTGATTTCGTTCAGCGACTTGCGACCAAAATTCGGCGTGCGGAGCATTTCTGCTTCGGTCTTCTGAATGAGGTCGCCGATGTAGACGATGTTGTCGTTCTTCAGGCAGTTTGCCGAACGAACGGACAGTTCGAGTTCGTCCACCTTCTTGAGGAGCGCCGGGTTGAAAGCGAGTTCGGTAACTGCTTCCTCTTCGGTTTCCTTCTGCGGCTCGTCGAAGTTGACGAACACGCCAAGCTGATCCTGAAGGATGCGAGCCGCGAAAGCGACGGCATCTTCACCGCTGATCGAACCATCGGTTTCGATCGACATGCTCAGCTTGTCGTAGTCGAGAACCTGTCCTTCGCGGGTATTTTCAACCTTGTAGGACACCTTCTTGACCGGCGAATAGAGGCTGTCGACCGGGATGAGGCCGATCGGAGCATCTTCCGCACGATTGCGCTCGGCGGGCACATAGCCCTTGCCGTTATTGACGGTGAATTCCATGCGGATTTCGGCACCCTCGTCGAGCGTGCAGATGACATGCTCGGGGTTGAGGATTTCGATATCGCCGACCGTCTGGATATCGCCAGCCGTTACTACGCCTGGGCCCTGCTTGCGGACAACCATGCGCTTGGCATCATCGCCGTCCATCTTGATGGCGATTTCCTTGATGTTCAGCACGATGTCCGTCACGTCTTCCCGGACGCCCGGGATAGAGGAGAACTCATGCAGCACGCCGTCGATCTGCACGGCCGTTACAGCGGCGCCGCGCAGAGAGGACAGCAGAACGCGACGCAGCGCGTTGCCGAGGGTGAGACCGAAGCCACGCTCCAGCGGTTCGGCCACGAGCGTTGCCTTGGTGCGGCCGCTCGAGGTGAACTCGACCTTGTTGGGCTTGATCAGTTCCTGCCAGTTTTTCTGAATCATGTTTTTGCCTTCCGTTCGTTGCCACCATCCAATCGTGGCAACCGAGCTTGAGTAACACCAAGCCGGGCGCATCTACCCCGGCCGGTGTCGTGAGTGGCGATGATCAGACGCGACGCTTCTTGCGCGGGCGGCAACCATTGTGCGGGATCGGGGTCACGTCGCGGATCGACGTGATCATGAAACCAGCAGCCTGGAGGGCGCGCAGAGCGGATTCACGACCGGA
>Ga0209437_100204_pt1 | contig 115781 bp, 103 predicted proteins | sample AraplaL_Cvi_mTSA_FD_184266 | JGI IMG/M metagenome (GOLD analysis project Ga0209437, IMG submission 184266) | Arabidopsis root microbial communities from the University of North Carolina, USA - plate scrape CL_Cvi_mTSA (SPAdes) (version 2) | ecosystem: Host-associated > Plants > Roots >...
GGGGGTGGCAATTTCCATTGATTTAGGGTAGTTGCGCCCCCAAGCAAACAATTGCTGCGTCTCGGAGAGCATTTCGACAGTCCCTCTACGACGCAAAGCGCAGCGTTACAAGGAAGTCTTATGGTCAAGGTCATCGCCTCTTCGGTCCGCAAGGGCAACGTTCTCGACGTCGACGGCAAGCTCTACGTCGTTCTCACCGCTCAGAACTTTCATCCGGGCAAGGGTACTCCGGTTACCCAGGTCGACATGCGCCGCATCGTCGACGGCGTGAAGGTCTCCGAACGCTGGCGCACCACCGAACAGGTCGAGCGCGCCTTCGTCGAAGACGTGAACTTCCAGTACCTTTATGAAGACGGCGAAGGCTTCCACTTCATGAACCCGGCCACCTACGACCAGGTCGTCGTCGATGTCGACACCATGGGCGACCAGAAGGCCTACCTGCAGGAAGGCATGACCTGCATCCTGTCGATCCACGAAGGCATTCCGCTGGCGCTCGAACTGCCGCGCCACGTCACGCTTGAGATCACGGAGACCGAGCCGGTCGTCAAGGGCCAGACGGCATCCTCCTCCTACAAGCCTGCCATGCTGTCGAACGGCATCCGCACTCTCGTGCCGCCGCATATCAACGCCGGCACCCGCGTCGTCATCGCCACGGAAGACAATTCCTACGTCGAGCGCGCCAAGGACTGATCTTCAGGCTTTTAGCTTGCATCAGAAGCGCCTCGTCCTCGCGACGGGGCGTTTCGCGTTTCAGCTGGATTGAAATCGCATCGCTGTGGCCGCGCCGGCAGGCAGGATCACACTACAGCATCGGCCCGAAATCGGAATCGATTTTCGGAAAGCCTGATGCGTAGATTCAATGAGATAGAGCGTCTTTGTGCTTCCGAAAGGAAGCACGACGCCCTAGCGCGTGCTGGCTTTTTTCCCGCTCTTTTCTTCGGCTTTGGCGGGTTCCGAAGGCGCATCTGTTTCGGTGCTGTGCTCGTGCGGAGCCAAAGCCTGCATGTGCAGAACGCGTGGCGACATCGCCTGCATGTAAGCATCAGAGCGGCCGATATAGATCATCGTCGCATCGGTGAGGTCCGCCAGCATGGCGCAGGCCTTTGCCTGAACTTCAGCCTCCAGCCCTTCAAAGGCATCGTCGAGGATGATCCATTTCGGTTTCGCCAACAGCAGATGCGCAAAACCGACGGCCTTCTGCTCCTCGGTATCGAGCAACCGATCCCAGCGGGCTTGGGTATCGAGGCGGCTCTTCAGGCGGCCGAGTCCCACCTTGTCCAAGACGGCATCGACGGCGGCATCGTCATAGGCGTCCCTGTCGTCCGGGAAGCAGATCGCCTCCCGAAGGGTGCCCGTGGGAACATAGGGTATGTGCGGCACGAACATCATGTCTTCCATCGGCGGAAGGCTGACCGTTCCGGCGCCGCTGTACCATTGATGTGCCAACACCTCGAACAACAGCCTGCGGTTCACGCCATGGTCGCCGTTGATCATGATGTGCTCGCCGGCATTGATGGTGACGGTGCCCTCGGCGATCCGGAAACCATTTTCCGTGGCCTCGTCATTGGTCTTCGTCGACACCTCCAGATCGGTCCAGACCATCGTGCCCGGAGCAGCCTTGTCGAAGGTAAGGGTGTGCGGCATCGGCGGCTTGTCATCCATCTCCGTCAGTGCCTGCCGGAAATCGGTGACGCGCATCAGCGTTGCGCGCCATTCCGCGATCGGCCCGAAATTGGCGACGTACCAGCGCAGGGCCGAATTGACCTGATTGAAGGCGCCGACCGCCACCATGAGCTGGCCGAAAGTCAACCCGCCGGAGAAATAGGCGGGCGCCGCCACCAGGATCGGGATGATCAGCACCAGCCAGCCATAGCCGGCGGAAACCCAGGTGAGGTTGGTGTTGGCGATGGCAAGCTGACGGATGACGCCAAGCACGGCTGATATATCGAGGTTGATCCGCTTGCGCTCATTCTCCTCACCGCCGGCAATGGTGATCGCCGGCATATGCTCGTTGGCATGCATGAGCGCGAAACGCAGCTCGGCTTCCTTCGAATAGCGATCGGCATTCAATCGCACCAGACGACGGCCGACGAACTGGCTGAGAAAGGATGCGGAACCGGCGTAGAGGATTGCCGCCCAGACCATGTAGCCCGGGATGGAGAAGTTCGCTCCCTTGAAATGGAAGACCATGCCGCTCGACAGCTCCCAGAGCACGCCGATGAAGCTCAAGAGCAGGATCGTCGCCTGGACGAGACCGATGGCAAGGCCGGTGGTGCTTTCGGCGAGGTTGCGGGCATCCTCGTGCAAACGCTGGTCGGGATTGACGCCGATCAGGCCGGAGGACGCGAGGCGAAGCGCCCGCTTGGCCTGCAGCCACTGGTTCACCAGATCTCTCGCCAGCCCCTCGCGCATGTAGAGCGCCGTCATCTGGTTCAGCCACGCCTGGATGACGTTGAGCACCAGCAGCGAGCCGGCGATGATGCCGAAAACGCCGAGTTGATGGAAGAAGGCTGAGATATCGCGCCGTGCCAGTGAATCGTAAAAAGGCGCATTCCAGCTGTTCAGCAGCACCTGGACGTAGGCGGTGAGCAGGATGATCACCAGGAGCGCTGCCGTCAGCGAAATAATCTTGATGCGAACCGGCGAATTCCAGAAGGCCGAGAACATCATTTTCAGCCGAAAGAAAAGGCTGAAATCGTATCCGACCTGCTCGTTCCCCTGGATATTCGGCTTGGCTTGCGCTTCAACTGCCATCAGCACTTCCCTGCGACGCACGTCCCGTCAGTTAATCATGACCCGCCCTCATGTCCATCCTTGCAACAGATCGGTGCGATCACGTTCCTATATACACGGTTTCGCGTCTTGAACCGAATTAGGTCAGCAATTAGCTTGCACTCGAAAGATTGAGAAAGCCTTCCGATGCAATTTCAAGGAACTGCCGACTATATCGCCGACAAGGACCTGATGGTCGCCGTCAACGCCGCTATCCGGCTGGAACGCCCCCTGCTGGTAAAGGGTGAACCGGGCACGGGCAAGACCGAACTGGCCCGCCAGGTGGCGGCGGCGCTCGGGCTCGAGATCATCGAGTGGAACGTCAAATCGACCACCAAGGCGCAGCAGGGCCTCTACGAGTACGATGCCGTATCGCGCCTGCGCGACAGCCAGCTTGGCGATGTCAGAGTTCACGATGTCGGCAATTATATCAGGCGGGGCAAGCTCTGGCAGGCCTTCACCTCATCCCAGAAATGCGTGCTGCTGATCGACGAGATCGACAAGGCCGATATCGAGTTTCCCAACGACCTGCTGCAGGAACTCGACCGCATGGAATTCCATGTCTACGAGACGGGCGAAACCGTCCGTGCCGCCATCCGCCCGATCGTCATCATCACATCGAACAACGAGAAGGAACTGCCGGACGCCTTCCTGCGCCGCTGTTTCTTCCACTATATCCGCTTCCCCGACATGGAGACGCTGGCCCGTATCGTCGAGGTGCATTACCCCGGCATCAAGCAGGCCCTGGTACACGCCGCCCTGACGCAATTCTTCGAAATCCGCAACGTACAGGGCCTGAAGAAGAAGCCCTCCACCTCCGAGGCCCTTGATTGGATCCGCCTGCTCGTGGCTGACGACGTCGACCCCGCCACGCTGCGCGCCGATGCGAAGAACGCGTTGCCGAAGCTGCATGGCGCATTGCTGAAAAACGAACAGGACGTGCATCTCTTCGAACGGCTGGCTTTCATGGCGCGCGGTCAGGGGAAATGATGCTGCCCGATGCCGTTAAGGTCCTGATCTATGCATTACGCGGACGCGACTTGCTGGTCTTCGATCAACCGGATTTCCCCGCCTTGGCGCTTCAGGTTCCTGGCGGGACCGTTGAACCGGGTGAAGATATTCTCCAAGCCGCCGGACGAGAATTCGAGGAAGAGACGGGCCTTATCAGCGCCGGACTACACCCGATCGGCGTCCAGGACTATCGTTTCGAACACGACGGACGCGAGCGCCACCATCAAAGACATTACTTTCGATGCGCCGTTCCTGAAGTTGTGCCCGATACGTGGGTTCATTTCGAAATGACCCCTTTCGACGGCGGCGCACCTATTCGCTTTCGCTTCTTCTGGCTGACGATCCCGGAGGCAAGGCAACGTCTCGGAGTTGGGATGCAGGCATTTGTCGACGCGCTCTGACCGATAGCCGACATAGTGCCGCCGCCAGCTAGCCCATTGACCCGCCGCGACAGCGGGTTTATGGATTTTGCTCTGTGGTGATTTGGCCGGCCGGCTTGCAGCCACGTTAAATAAGTCGCTAAAGGGCCGCGTGCGGACCGGTAGCGATTCATCGCGGCCGGTTTTTTTGTATTTGGTTGAGTGGAAACAATGCCCATCAAGATTCCCGATACGCTGCCCGCATTCGAAACCCTCCAGAGCGAGGGCGTGCGGGTGATGACCGAAACGGTGGCGTTCCGTCAGGACATCCGCCCACTTCAGATCGGGCTTCTCAACCTCATGCCGAACAAGATCAAGACCGAGATCCAGATGGCGCGCCTGGTCGGCGCATCGCCGCTGCAGGTCGAGTTCTCCCTGGTGCGCATCGGTGCTCACAAGGCGAAGAACACCTCCGAGGAGCACCTGCTCTCCTTCTATGAAACCTGGGAAGAGGTGAAGCACCGCAAGTTCGACGGCTTCATCATAACCGGCGCACCCATCGAACTGCTCGAATACGAAGAGGTTACCTACTGGGACGAGATGCGGCAGATCTTCGACTGGACGACGACCAATGTCCATTCGACCATGAACGTCTGCTGGGGAGCCATGGCCGCCGCCTATCATTTTCATGGCGTGCCGAAGCATACGTTGAAGGAAAAGGCCTTCGGCGTCTATCGCCACCAGAATCTCGCGCCATCCTCCGTCTACCTCAACGGCTTCTCCGACGACTTCGCCATTCCCGTCTCTCGCTGGACGGAAGTGCGCCGCGATGACATCGAGAAGGTGCCGAGCCTGCAGATTCTGATGGAATCGAGCGAAATGGGTGTCTGCCTCGTGCACGAGCAGGCCTGCAACCGGCTCTACATGTTCAATCACGTCGAGTATGATTCCACCTCGCTGGCGGATGAATATTTCCGCGATGTGAATGCGGGCGTGCCGATCAAGATGCCGCACAACTATTTCCCGCATAATGACCCGGAAATTCCGCCGCAGAACCGGTGGCGCAGCCACGCCCATCTGTTCTTCGGCAACTGGATCAACGAGATCTACCAGACCACGCCGTATGATCTGGAGGAGATCGGCCTGGAAAGGACCTGAGGCTTGTTCATTCCCTTCTTCCTGAAACTCAAGGAAGCGAAGGTTCCGGTCACGCTCCGGGAATTCCTGTCGCTGCTTGAGGGAATGGAAGAGGGGATTGCCGACTATGATGTCGAGGCCTTCTACTATCTGGCGCGCACGACGCTCATCAAGGACGAGCGCTTTATCGACCGCTTCGACCAGGTCTTCGCCGATTATTTCCGCGGCGTGGAAGCGATCGGCGGCAATGCCGAGGGGGAAGTGGTCGAAGCGTCAGCCATTCCTGAGGAATGGCTGCGCAAGCTCGCCGAGAGGCATCTGACCGAAGAGGAAAGACGAGAGATCGAGGCCCTTGGCGGTTTCGAGAAACTCATGGAGACGCTGCGCGAGCGGCTGGCCGAGCAGAAGGGCCGGCATCAAGGCGGCTCGAAATGGATCGGCACGGCTGGAACCTCGCCCTTCGGCGCCTATGGCTACAATCCGGAAGGTGTGCGCATCGGCCAGGAAACCTCACGCCATCGCCGCGCGGTCAAGGTGTGGGATCGCCGCGACTTCAAGAATCTCGACGACGGCGTCGAGCTTGGCACCCGCAATATCAAGGTGGCACTGAAACGACTTCGCCGATGGGTGCGCGAGGGCGTCGCCGAGGAGCTCGATCTTTCCGGCACCATCCGCTCCACCGCCGAGCATGGCTATCTCGACGTCCAGACGCGGCCGGAACGGCGCAATGCCGTCAAGCTATTGATGTTTTTCGATGTCGGCGGCTCGATGGACGATCATATCCGCGTGGTCGAGGAGTTGTTTTCCGCCGCGCGATCAGAGTTTCGCCACATGGAATATTTCTATTTCCACAACTGCCTCTACGAAGGCGTGTGGAAGGACAATCGTCGCCGCCGCGTCGACATCACGGCGACGACCGATCTCATCCGCACCTTCGGCCCCGACTACCGCGTCGTCTTCGTCGGCGATGCCTCGATGAGCCCCTACGAAATCAACCATCCTGGCGGTTCTGTCGAGCATTGGAACAAGGAAGCGGGCGAAGCCTGGCTTGGCCGAGTAACCGGCCATTTCCGCAAATGCATCTGGCTCAACCCCGTGCCGGAAAACGACTGGGGCTACACGACCTCCATCTCCATCATCCGCCGCCTGATGAGCGACCGCATGTATCCGCTGACGCTCGGCGGGCTGGAAAAGGCGACGAAGGAATTGTCGCGCTGAGCGCGATGATTGATGCGATATGACAGCGGAAAATTAAGCTTACATAATCTACCCAACTTGATCCTTTGTTATCGAGATGATCTTTCGATATCAGCTGGACACGAAGTTTGAAAAAAGGCGAGCAGGCAAATGCAGATTAATATCAGCGCTTTCGCAGCAATAGTCATGATTTTGGCGCTATCTGCCTGGCCTGACATGACGTCTGCTTCAACGCTCGCACTCACCACAACCGCCTCGGAAGCGACCTGTTTTTCAGCAAGGGGTGAACAGGCGATTGCCCTATGCACGGCTGAACTCGCTAAGCAGAAGTCGGCAGACGCTTTCAGCAACCGGGCGGGAGCTTATGGCTTTGCGATGCAATATGACGAGGCCGTGGCCGATTATACCAGCGCCATACAGCTCACCGAACGCGACGGCGTCATGCTCCCCACATATTACCAAAACAGAGCCGGTGCATATTTTGCCATGAACAAATATGAGTTAGCGATTGAGGACTATACGAAAGCATTGGATTTAAACCCAAAACTCAGCACTGATTTTGTCAGCCGGGGACAGGCCTATGCCGCCTTGAACACAGACAAAGAGGCTTTTGCGGATTTCGACAGAGCGATGAAAGACAAGTTCGTAAAGCCGCTGGCCTTGCGTGTACGGGCTGACCTCCTGTTGACGAGAGGCGAGCCGGATCGCGCGATCCAAGACTACCAGGATTGCCTCAAGCTGCAGCCGGGGAATGTTTATGCGATGATCGGGATCGGCAATGCATATCTGAAGAAGAACATGACGGATTCGGCATTTTCTCAATATGATCTTGCCCTTTCCACCCGACCGATCTGCCCCGAATGCCTGATCGCTCGCGGCAGCGCTTTTGCCAAGATTGGCAACAAGGAAAAAGCGATGGCGGACTATAAGGCTGCCCTCGCCTTTCCTGATCAGTTCATCGCTCCGAGCGTAAAAAAAGAGGCCGAAGCCACCATACGTCAGCTGCAATAGTCCTGGCTAGACGGCGGCGGCGCCTGAAGCAACTCCGCAAATGCGTCTGGCTGAACCCCGTTCCGGAAAATCGCTGGCGCTATACAACCGCGATCTCCCTCATCTGCCGCCTCATGGCGGATCGCATGTATCCGCTGACGCTCGGCGGGCTGGAAAAGGCGACGCGGGAGATGTCGCGCTGAAGCGGACCGGTTGGGGGTTTGCAATGATCAGGCGCATCGGATGTTGCCGCAGCTCTCTGCCTGACCCCTCACCCCAGCCCTCTCCCCGCATTGCGGGGAGAGGGCTGGGGTGAGGGGCTCTTGCGGAAACCAGTCGCTCTGTCATCGGCATTGCACACTTGCGGCGCAGCGTAGCGACGAAAGAGCCCGGCAGAGCCTTGATCCCCCTTGGCCTGCCCCTAAATTTCGCCTCCGGACCGGTTGCGGAACGACGAGAATGGGGGCAGGGTCTGGCCTTGCCTTTTCGATAGCCATGGATGAGCTGATATGACGGAAAATACTTTGCAGCGGGAAGCTTTTGGGACGACGGCCGATGGGGAAACCGTCTATCGCGTCAAGATCGTCGGTGGCGGCCTCACCGCGCATGTCATCTCTTGGGGCGCCGTCATCCAGGACCTGCGGCTCGAGGGTCACCAGCCTGCGCTGTTGCTCGGCTTCGACAATTTCCCCGATTATCCCGCCCACTCCTCCTATTTCGGCGCCACGCCCGGCCGCTGCGCCAACCGTATCGGCGCCGGCCGCTTCACGCTGGATGGCAAGCAGTACCAGCTGGAGCTCAACGAAAAGGGCGTTACCCACCTGCACGGCGGCAAGGACAATATCGCCAAACGCAACTGGACCATCGTCGAGCACGATACCGACCGCGTTGTCCTGAAGATCGTCGATCCCGATGGCCGCGCCGGCTATCCCGGCAACTGCACGATCCAGGCGACTTATCGCGTGCATGGCAATGGCGAGCTGTCGGTCACCTACGAATCGACCACCGACCAGCCGACGCTGGCCAATGTCTGCCAGCATGCCTATTTCAACCTCGATGGCCGCGACGACACGCTTGGTCATGACATCATGATCGCCGCCGATCACTATACCCCGACCGACGAAAAGCAGGTGCCGACGGGGGAAATCCGCTCGGTCGAAGGCACAATGTTCGATTTCCGCGAGATGTCGCCGATGAAGCGCTTCGAAGGGTCGGAGCAGGCGCTTTACGACCACAATTTCTGCCTTTCCAGCGAGCGCACCGCCAAGCGCTCCGTCGTGCTCGCCCGCAGCGTCAATTCAGGCGTGTCGCTGGAAGTCCGCACGACCGAGCCCGGCGTTCAATTCTACACCGCCTTCAAGCTCAACGTTCCGGTTCCGGGCCACGACGGCCAAAAGATCGGGCCGTTCGCGGGCTTCTGCCTGGAAACCCAGGTCTGGCCGGATGCCATCAATCATGAAGGCTTCCCCAATGCAGTGCTCCGCCCGGGCGAGGTACTGCGCCAGGAAACGGATTACATATTCACCAAGAACTGAGCCGGGCATTAGAGCGCCGTGCTTTCTTTCGGAAGCACGAAGGTCGCTCTAACCTCTTGAACCTACAGCATCGGTCGGGCGCTCCAAACGCCCGGCCGTTTCTTTTTGCCCTGCGAACAGATTCATCTTGTAAATTGGTTCTAAATAGGTTCTAAATAACATTCATGGATAGAACCAGTTTGATCGCTGAATTGAATAATCGCGGTCTCGGCGAGGGCACCGGGAGCGGGCCGCTCTATAAGCGGCTGGCACGGGCATTGACCGGGCTTATCCAGGAAGGCCTGCTGAAATCAGGCACGGCGTTGCCGGGCGAGCGCGATCTTGCCGGCGCCCTGCAGATCGGCCGGGTCACGGTGCGGACGGCCTACCGCGACCTGCTGGCCTCAGGCGTCATCGAATCGCGCCACGGCAGCGGCACTTTCGTCTCGCAGCACGTCGAGCGCATCGAGCAGCCGCTCTGGCGGCTCTCCTCCTTCTCCGCCGACATGCGCTCGCGTGGTCGCGAGCCGGCTGCCCGCATCCTTCAGCGCACCATCAGTCCGCCAGCGCCCGAAGAAACTTTCCTTCTCGGCCTCGGCCTTGACGAACCCGTGCTGCGGCTGGACCGCCTGCGCCTCGCCGACGGCCAGCCGCTCGCCATCGAGCGCGCCGTGGTTCCGATGAAGTTTCTGGGCGAAGACGCCATATCCGAAGGGTCGCTCTACGATGCGCTGGCCGCACGAGGCTTCAAGCCAGTGCGCGCGCAGCAGAGGCTGACCGCCGTGACGCTGGACCCCACTTCCGCAGCGATCCTGACCGTCAAGGCCGGGGCGCCCGCGCTTCTGATCGAGCGTGTCTCTCGCCTCGCCGACCAACGCGTCGTTGAATATACCCGCTCGCATTATCGCGGCGATGCCTATGATTTTGTTACTGAATTGAGAATTGGAGATGACCTATGAGCAACACCCAATCCCTTATGCTGACGGAAGCCGGCCAGTCGCCCGGCGTGGTCGCGACGCTGCTTGAAAAGGAAAAGCCCGCCTTTGCGGAAATTGCAAAACTCTTCTCCTCCGGCCGCCCCTCGCTGATAACGACGGCGGCACGCGGCTCGTCCGACCACGCGGCAACCTTCTTCAAGTATCTGTTCGAAATCTCCTGCGGCGTCCCGGTCGCCTCGGTCGGCCCGTCGATCGCCTCCGTTTATGGCGCCCCTCTCCATCTGAAGGGCGGCATCCACTTCACCGTGTCGCAGTCCGGCGGAAGCCCCGACATCATCGCGCTGCAGGCCGCGGCGAAGAAGGGTGGCGCAACCACGATCGCCGTCGTCAACGTCACCGACAGTCCCCTCGCCCATGAAGCCGACATCGTGCTCGGCCTCAATGCCGGCAAGGAACAGAGCGTCGCCGCAACGAAATCCTTCATCGCTTCGGTCGCAGCACTTGCCGGCGTTACCGCCGCGGTTTCGCAGGACAAGGCCCTCGCTGACGGCCTTTCCAAGCTGCCGGAAGCACTGGCCGCAACTTCGGGCATCGACGGCAAGGCGGCAGAAGACGTGCTCTTCAATGCCTCTTCGCTCTACACCGGCGGCCGCGGTCCCGCCTTCGCCATCGCGCTTGAAGCGGCCTTGAAGGCCAAGGAAACCGCTGGCATCCATGCGGAAGCTTTCTCGCTCGCCGAACTGATGCACGGCCCGATGCGCCTCGTGCAGCCGGGCTTCCCGATCGTCGCCTTCTCGCCCGACGATGCCGCCTTCCCCAACAACGCCCAGGCGCTGGAGCGCCTGCAGAAGCTCGGCGCGACCGCCGTCTCCTTCTCGACCGCTCCGCTTGCCGGCATCAATCTGCGCATGCCGAGCACCGGCAACGGCCTGCTCGACCCGCTGGTATCGCTGCTCTGCTACTATCGCCTGATCGAAGCGGTCACACGCCGCAAGGGTTTCGATCCCGACAAGCCGGCTAACCTCCTCAAGGTAACGGAGACCATGTGATGGACTACAAGGTCTTTACAGGTGCGCGCATCTTCGATGGCGATCGCTTTCACGAAGACAGCGCTTTGGTGATCGGCAACGGCCGCATCCACGCCATCACCGGCGTCAACGATGTGCCGGACAACGCCGAAACCATTCAGCTGAAGGGCGGCGTCCTTTCCCCTGGCTTCATCGATGCGCAAGTAAACGGCGGCGGCGGCCGCATGCTCAACGACGAGCCCTCGCCCGCATCCATGTATATGATCGCGGAGGGACATCGCCCCTACGGCACGACGTCGGTGCTGCCGACGCTGATCACCGATGTTGCGGCGGCGACGACTGCATCCATCGAGGCAGCAGTCGAAGCCGTGAAAGCCAATCGCGGCGTCGCTGGCCTGCATCTGGAAGGCCCGCATCTCGCGCCCGCCCGCAAGGGCGCGCATCTCGCCGAACTGATGCGTCCGGTCGAAGACAGCGATGTTCGCACCTTCATCCGCGCCCGCGAGGCGATCGGCACGCTGCTGGTCACCATGGCCGCCGAACAGGTGACGGAGCGGCAGGTGCAGGCGCTTGCCGAAGGCGGCGTCATCGTCAGCATCGGCCATAGCGATTGCACGACGGAAGCGGCCAACGCGCGTTTCGACGCCGGTGCCCGCGGCGTCACCCATCTCTTCAACGCCATGAGCCAGATGGGCCATCGCGCACCTGGCCTCGTCGGCGCCGCCATCGACCACCCAGCGCCCTGGTGCGGTATCATCGCCGACGGCCATCATGTCGAGCCGACGGCGCTCAGGGTGGCTCTGCGCGCCAAGCGTGGTGAAGGACGGCTGTTCTTCGTGACGGACGCCATGTCATTGGTCGGCACGGATCTTCCGAGCTTCACGCTCAACGGCCGCACAGTCTACCGCACCGAGGGCGGTTATTGCTCGAAGCTGACGCTGGATGACGGCACGCTGGCCGGCTCCGACGTCGACATGGCCTCCACCATCCGCTACGGCGTCAACGTGCTCGAACTGCCGCTGGCGGAAGCCCTGCGTATGGCAACCTCCTATCCCGCCCGCTTCCTGCGGCTTACGGATCGGGGCCACCTGACACCGGGAGCCCGTGCCGATCTCGTGCATATCAACGACGGCATCGAGGCCACCGAAACATGGATCTCCGGCCAGCCTTCGGCCTGAAATATTGGAGCGTTTCCGCCCATTCTTTGAATAGCGGAAGCGCTCCATCTTGTTGTTCTCATGCATTCCGGACGGAAAACGGCCGCGCAGCTTTCCCGGCAATGCTCTAACTTTTGTTGTTATGCAATTCCGGACGGAAAACCGCTGCGCACTTTTCCTGGAATTGCTTTAAAATGGAGGCTCGGCATGACCGCAGTCACGGACAGCTATTTCTCCGCTCTCATCGGCCGGCTGGAAACCCTGCGCGAAACGCTTGCCGAGCCCATGTCCAGGGCTTCCGCCGCCATTTGCGCGGCAGCGCGCAGCGATCGTCGCGTCTACATCTTCGGCACCGGCCATTCGCACATGCTGGCGGAAGAGGTGCATTATCGCGCCGGCGGGCTGGCCTTCACCATCCCCGTGCTCATCGGATCCGCGATGCTGCATGAAGGCGCCGTCATCAGCACGGTCTATGAGCGTATCGAGGGCCTCATCCGCCCGGTCCTCGAGCGCTACGGCATGCAGCCCGGCGACGTGCTGATCATCGCCTCGAATTCGGGTGTCAATGCCGCACCGATCGAGGCAGCGGACTACGGCCGCGAGATCGGCGCCACGGTAATCGCCATCACCTCGCTCGCCTATTCTTCCGCCATCGCCGATGGTCGCAGGAAGCTCGCCGATCTGGCCGATATCGTGCTTGATAACGGCCTGCCGCCGGGCGACGCCATGATCGATCTGCCGGGCACGGAGCTAAAGGTCGGGCCGGCATCGACAGCCGTTGGCACCACGGTATTGAACGCCATCTTCGCCGATGTCGCCGCCGAGCTTTGCAAGGACGGCAATCCGCCCGTCTACCTCAGCGCCAACATGCCCGGCGCCAAAGAGATCAACCAGCAGCTGGTCAAGAAGTATCGGCCGCGCAATCCGCACCTCTGAGCATTTCCAGGAAAAGTGCGCAGCGGTTTTCCGTTCGGAATGCTTGAGAACAACAAGATGGAGGGCTTTCGCGTTTGGAGGAAAAGCGGAAGCACTCTGAGTCAAGAACAGAAAAGCCCGGCAGGTGTTTCGCCGGGCTTTTTATATTGGGCAAACGGTGGGAACGGTCGAGTGATTCCCGTGAAACGCCGAAACGCCCCAATTGCCGTTATTGTGCCGCTGCGTCGTTCGACAACGGCTCTTCTGCAGCAGTCTCCCCCTGTTTGTGCCGCCGGCGCAGGACGACATAGAACACCGGCGTCAGGAACAGACCGAACAGCGTCACCCCAAGCATGCCCGAGAAGACGGCGGTGCCCAGCGACTGGCGCATTTCGGCACCCGGGCCAGTCGCGATCATCAGCGGCACCACGCCGAAGATGAAGGCGAAAGCCGTCATCAGGATCGGACGCAGGCGCAAATGGCTGGCCTCGATCGCCGCCTCCACTGCACTCTTTCCCTCCGCCTGTGCCTGCCGGGCGAACTCGACGATCAGGATCGCGTTTTTGGCCGCGAGGCCGATCAGCACGATGAGCCCGATCTGCGTGAGGATGTTGTTGTCCATCCCCCTCAGATGCACGCCGATCAACGCCGCAAGGACGGCGAGCGGCACGATGAGGATGATGGCGAGCGGCAGGATCCAGCTTTCATATTGCGCCGACAGCGCCAGGAAGACGAAGATCACCGACAGGGCGAAGATATAGATCGCCGTATTGCCGGTATGCTTCTCCTGATAGGCAAGCTCCGTCCACTCGAAGGTCGTGCCCGACGGCAGCAGGTTCTTTGCTATGCCTTCCATGGTGTCGAGGGCTGACCCGGTGGAGACGCCCGGCCCCGGATTACCCTGAACCGGCACGGAGACATACATGTTATAGCGCTGCACGAGCGCCGGTCCGGTCGTGTCGCGGATATCCACCAGCGTACCGAGCGGCACCAGCGCGCCCGTCGCCGAACGCACCTTCAGCGCCAGAATATCGTCGCGATCCATACGATACTGTTGATCGGCCTGCGCCCGCACCTGGTAGACGCGGCCGAAGGCATTGAAGTCGTTGACGTAGGACGTACCGAGGTTGATCGACAAGGTTTCGAAGATATTCGGGATCGGCACGTTCAGCGCCCGCGCCTTGTCGCGATCGATTGCCAGGAAATATTGCGGGCTGTTGGCGGAGAAGGTCGTGAAGACGCCGCTCACGCCCTTGTTCTGCGCGGCAGCGCCCATCATCTGGTAGGCGAGCGGCAGAATGCGGCGCATGTCCGGATTTTCGCGGTCCATGATCTGCATCTTGAAGCCGCCGGAATTGCCGACGCCGCGGATCGAGGGCGGCGGAATGGCGATGATGAAAGCCTCCTGGATGCCCTGGAGGCTACCGTAAAGCGTGCCGATGATCTTGCTGGCGGTATCGCCGGATTTCAACCGTTCTTCGAAAGGCTTGAACGGCGTAAAGATGACGCCGGAATTCGAGGCGTTAGTAAAGGTGGCGCCGTTAAAGCCGGCAAAGGCGACGGCATTCTCGACGCCCGGCGTCTTGTTGATGATTGCGGTCGCCTTCTGGATGACGGCGTTGGTGCGCGCCAGCGACGCGCCGTCGGGCAGCTGCACGACGACGATGGCGTAGCCCTGGTCCATTGTGGGAACGAAGCCCTGCGGCACGATCCTGCCCATATACCAGGTGCCGGCAAGGAGAGCGGCAAAGACAAGAAGCGCGCAGGCAAGCGCCGTCCAGGTCGTGACGAGGTGTCGCACGATCCAGGAATAACCGCTGCTCATCCGCTCGAAACCGCGATTGAAGCCATCGCCCAAAGCACGGCCGAAGCGCGAGAAGACATTGTTCGACTTCTTGTGGTCATGCGGGCGCAACACGATCGCGGCTATCGCCGGCGAGAGCGTCAGCGAATTCAGACAGGAGATTGCCGTCGCGACAGAAATCGTCACGGCGAACTGCCTGTAGAATTGCCCGGTGATCCCCGGAATGAAGGCCGTCGGCAGGAAGACCGCAATCAGCACCAGCGAGATTGCCAGAACGGCGGTTCCCACCTCGTTCATCGTCACATGTGACGCCTCCTTCGGCGTCATGCCAAGTGCGAGATTGCGCTCGACATTCTCGACCACGACGATGGCGTCGTCGACGACGATACCGATGGCCAGCACCAGGCCGAACAGCGTCAGCATGTTCAAAGAGAAGCCGAAGGCCAAAAGGAAAGCGAAAGTGCCGATCAGCGAAACCGGAATGGCGACGATCGGAATGATGGCCGTCCGCCACGATTGCAGGAACACCAGCACGACGATGGCAACGAGAACGGCCGCCTCGAAGATCGTCTTGTAGACTTCGTTGATCGATTCCGCGATGAAGTCTGTGGGGTTGTAGATGATGCGATATTCGAGCCCCTGCGGGAAATCCTGCGACAGGCTCTGCATGGTCTTCTGGATGTCGGCGGCGGCATCGAGCGCATTGGTGCCGGGCCGGGCGAAGACACCGAGCGCGACCGCCGGATTGCCGTTCAGATAGCTGTTGGTGACATAGTCCTGCGCGCCGAGTTCGATGCGGGCGACATCCTGCAGCTGCACGAGACGGCCGTTGCCTGTCGCCTTGACGATGACGTAGCGGAATTGCCGCGCGTCGGAAAAGCGCCCTTGCGTCGTCACCGTATATTGGAAAGCATTGGTACCCGAGACGGGCGGTCCGCCGATCGTGCCGCCGGAGACCTGCACGTTCTGGTCCCGAAGCGCCTGCACGATATCGCCTGCGGTCATGCCATAAGCGGCGAGCTTCTGCGGATCGAGCCAGATACGCAGCGAATATTGCCGCTCGCCGAAAAGCTGCACATCGCCGACACCATCAAGGCGGACGAGGACGTCGCGTAGACGCGTGCGGGCATAGTTGGAGATATAGAGCTGGTCGTAGCGATTGTTCGGCGACAGGAGATGCACGACCATCATCAGGTCGGGCGAGCTCTTGACCGTGGTGATGCCGATGCGGCGGACATCGTCAGGCAGGCGCGGTTCGGCGATGGCCACGCGGTTCTGCACCAGCACCTGCGCCTTGTCGAGGTCGGTGCCAAGCTTGAAGGTGATCGTCAACGACATCGAGCCATCGGCGCTGGAATAGGAGGACATATAGAGCATGTCCTCGACGCCGTTGACTTCCTGCTCGATCGGCGTCGCCACCGTATCGGCGATGGTCTGCGCATCAGCACCGGGATAGGAGGTGCGAATGACGATAGTGGGCGGCGCAACCTCGGGATATTGCGCCACCGGAAGCTGGAAATAGGCGATGCCGCCGACGATCAGCAGCACGATTGACAGCACCGATGCGAAAATCGGTCGGTCGACGAAAAAATGGGAGAACCTCATTGATCCGTCCCCTGTGTATCGGCCTGTGCCGGCGGCTCATCATTCGTCGCCTGCTGCGGCAATTCGATTAGCTGCGGCGCAACCTTGACGCCCGGCCGGATCCGCATCAGCCCGTTGACGATGATGGTTTCGTCGCCGGTCATGCCGTCGCGGATGACGCGATAGCCGTAGAGCTTCGGCCCGAGGCGAACGGATTTCGGCGTGATGTTGCCGGCGGTGTCGACGGTATAAACCACGCGCTGGTTCTGGTCCGAACCGATGGCTTCGTCCGGAACGAGGATCGCCTTGTAGCTGTTGGATCCCTGCACCTGAACGCGCCCGAAAAGGCCGGGTTGAAGGATGAGATCCGGGTTCGGGAAGCGGGCGCGAACGCGGATCGTCCCCGTTTCGTTGTCGACGCGGTTTTCGGCGAAATCCAGCTTGCCCTTGAACGGCTTCTGCTTGGGATCGGCGATCGTCACCGTCACATCGAGCCCGCCGCCGCCCTGTTGCAGGGCGCTGCCGTTCTTGCGCGCCTCATCGGCGTAGGAGAGCAGCCGCCGTTCGTCGACGTCAAAATAAAAATCGATCGGATCGAGCGACACGATCGTCGTCAACGCGGTCTGGTCGGCCTGCACGAGATTGCCGACGGAGATCAGCCGCCGGTCGATGCGGCCGCTGAGCGGCGCGGTAATCCGGGTAAAATCCATGTCGAGATTGGCGCGATCGACGGCGGCTTGCGCGCCGCGCACATTCGCCTGTGCGGCAAGAAGATCGCGACGGCGGTCATCCAGTGTCGAGGCCGACTGGCTGCCCGTAGTCGACAGGGATTCCGCCCGCTTGTACTGCGCATCGGCGAGCGTGAGCGACGATTTCGCCACCTCCAGTGAGGCAGTCGACTCGTTCAACGTGGTGATGAAGGGTCGTTGGTCGATGACGAAAAGCAGGTCGCCCTGCTTGACCAAGGTGCCATCCTTGAAATGCACCTCCTGAAGATAACCACCGACGCGCGAGCGCACGGAAACTTCATCGACTGCCTGAAAACGGCCGATGAATTCATCGCTATCGATGACATCGCGAACGACGGGTTTGGCGACAGTTACGGGCGGAGCCGGCGGCGCACTCTGCGCAAACGCTTGAGCTCCGGAAAAAGCAACGATGAGACAGCTGAACAAAATGGCACGCGGCAGCACTGGCATGAAGGCCCCCTCGAAAAACCGCGCACGATGAGAGGCACCGCCGCGTTAAGCGTCCACGATATTTGCCTGCAAATTTTCACGAAGGATCTGTTCGCCATGGGGGCGAAATTCCAATCAGATCGCTTCGAACTTCCCCAACATGCGCCACGGGCCACGTCGGCCCGGGGGTATAAACCGGCTCTCCGTCCGGCAACATGCCTTAATGTATAAACGGTTTATCGAATTCGACAACAGGGAAAGAAGCGGTTGTCGCCGAGCGCAACCGCTTGTTTTTCTTGATATAGATAGACCCGCATAGGATGAGCTGGCGGCGGCTTAGCCCTCCAGCTCCTCGCGCAGCATTTCAAGCTCCAGCCATTCCTCTTCCATCTTGGTAAGGCTCTCGCGCAGCTTTTCCATCTCGGCCGCGAGACGGTTGAACGTTGCAGGATCCTTGGTGAAGAGGTTCGGATCGGCCATCTTCTTTTCGCGAGCGGCGATCTCGGCCTCTGCCTTGGCCATTTCCTTGGGCAGGTTTTCGAGCGCGAACTTCTGCTTGTAGGAGAGCTTGCTCTTGCCTTTCGAAGCATCATTAGACGACGGCGATGCTTCGGCAGTCTTCGGCTTCTCCGCAGCCTTCTCGGCTCGCTTGCGCTCTTCGATCGCGCCCTTGCGCTGGGCGAGCATGTCGGAATAACCGCCGGCATATTCGATCCAGCGGCCATCGGGATCATCCGGATTGGCGGGCGCGATCGTCGATGTCACGGTGCGGTCGAGAAAGTCGCGGTCGTGGCTGACGAGGATGACCGTGCCGGAAAAACCGGAGACGATTTCCTGCAGCAGATCAAGCGTCTCGATGTCGAGGTCGTTCGTCGGCTCGTCGAGGATCAGGAGGTTGGTCCGTCGTGAGAGGATGCGCGCCAGCATCAGCCGCGCGCGCTCGCCGCCCGAGAGGTTCCTGATTGGCGTGCGCGCCTGCTCCGGCTGAAACAGGAATTCCTTCATGTAGCCGGTCACATGTCGCTGCTCGCCGTTGACGAGGAGGTTCTCGCCGCGACCGTCTGTCAGGTAATTGGCGAGCGTATCCTCAGGATTGAGCTCTTCGCGCTTTTGGTCGAGCGTGGCGATCTCAAGATTGGTGCCGAGCTTTACCGTACCACTGTCGGGCTCCAGCTGACCGGTCAGCATCTTCAACAAAGTCGTTTTGCCGGCGCCGTTCGGGCCGACGAGACCGATGCAATCGCCGCGATGCACGCGGATCGAAAACGGGGCGACGATGGCGCGATCGCCGTAGGTCTTGGTGATCTTGTCCGCCTCGATCACCAGCTTGCCGCTTTCCTGTGCATCGGACGCCGCCGCCTGCACGGTGCCCAGCGCACCCTTGTGACCACGATGGCGCGATCGCATGTCCTGTAATTCGCCGAGGCGGCGCATATTGCGCTTGCGCCGGGCGGTCACGCCGTAGCGCAGCCAGTGCTCCTCACGCTCGATCGCCTTGCCGAGCTTGTGCTGTTCCAGCTCCTCGGCCTCAAGCACCTGATCGCGCCAAGCTTCGAAATGACCAAAGCCTCTGTCCAGCCGGCGCGACGTGCCGCGATCGAGCCATACGGTCGCCGTAGACACTTTCTCAAGGAAACGACGGTCGTGCGAGATCAGCACGAGCGCGCTGCGGCTCTTCTGCAGTTCGCCTTCCAGCCATTCGATGGTCGGCAGGTCGAGGTGGTTCGTCGGCTCGTCGAGCAGGAGAATATCCGGCTCCGGCGCCATGACGCGGGCGAGAGCGGCGCGACGGGCCTCGCCGCCCGAGAGATTTTTCGGATCCTCCTCTCCGGTCAGGCCGAGATGCGAGAGGAGATAGGTGACGCGATAGGGATCGTCGCCCGGCCCGAGGCCGGCCTCGGCATAGGCCGCGACCGTCTTGTAGCCGGCAAAATCAGGGGCCTGCTCGAGGTAGCGCACGGTCGACGACGGATGGCGGAACACTTCGCCCGATTGCGCCTCGGCCACGCCGGCCGCAATCTTCAGAAGCGTCGACTTGCCGGAACCGTTGCGCCCGACCAGGCAGATCTTGTCCCCCGGCTCCACCTGCAGCCCGGCGCCGGCCAGAAGGGGCGCACCGCCGAAGCTCAGGAAGATATCGTCAAGTTTCAGAATGGGAGGGGCCAAGATCAGACTCCGGTAAGATCATAAGGGCGGGCAAGGACGACTGCCCTGCCGCTGCCGAGCGAAAAGCGCACTGGGCCCTCCGCCACGTTGGAAATAGTCCGCGATCCTCCGAAAGGCAGATGGAAATCGCTGAGGGGATAGCGGGCATTGTCGATGAACAGGCCATCGAGATCGCTGAAACCGAGAACGGAAAACAGCGAACCGGCCGGGAGATCCATCTCCAGTTTTCCCGGCGGGAGCGGCACCGCCTCTTCATCGCCCGAAGTCAGCAGCACATCGAAACCCTTCTCGGCAAGCTGGAGACCATAGAGCAAGTGCTGGATGGCATGATCCGAGCGCTCGCCGCCCATGGCGCCGGCCAGGATCAGCCTGACGGCGCCACGATCGATCGCCTCCGATACGGCAATCTCGCCGTCGGTCGCCGCTTTCGCGGCCGGATAGGGCTGCCTCATCACGCCGGGAAAGGCTTCGAGCAAATCCGCCGGCGTGGAATCGAAATCGCCGACCCACAGCTCCGGCTCGATTCCGAGCGCGATGGCATGGCGCATCCCGCCATCGGCCGCAATGAAACGGCTGCCGGAAACAGCAGCGCGCAGCCGGTCCGTCAGACGAAGCGCGCCGCCAAGCAGAATGGTGAAGGTGGTGGACTGGTTCATGGGCCAAGCCCATAGCGCAAAGTCCTACACCTAGGGAAGAGCGCCGTTCGCCAGAACGGCCCAGACGGGCCGGTCAGTCGGTGGTTTCCTTCATGCAGTCCTGGAAAATGCGTTCATAGCCGGTGACATACCGATCAAACAGCCATGAAAAATTCTCGACATCCTCGGGCGACCAATCGGCGAAAATGCTTTCGATCACGGCGTGCTTCTGCGCCTGGATATCGGCCAGCAAGCGTTGCCCGAGTGCAGTCAGCACCACGACGATGCGCCGCGCATCCGCCTGCGATGCCTTGCGCCGCAACACGCCGCGCGCCACCATGTCTGCGACGATGCGGCTTGCGCGCGAAGGATCGATGCGCAGCAGTTCGGCAATTGTGCCGACGGTCACTTCGCCCGTATCCTCAGCCCGCCTCACGGCATCGAGCACATCGAGATGCGAAAGCTCGAGTCCCGGGGCAACATTGCGAATGGCAAGCCTGCCGATCATGCGACGGCCGGTCAGCAGACGCATGCGCAACATCGCCTGGCCGATGCGCTGGAACGTCTCGTCCTCGGCCGGCGTCTGGGCTTCAACTTCGCGTGTATTCGTCACAGATGTCATCTTTTCACCATAGCAGAGGTCGGGCGGAAACGAAACATGCAAATAGCATTCAACTGCCATTGACAATTATATGCTAATAGCACATATGTTTTGGCCATGAAGACTGGGCGTCCCGCGCATTCGCTCGATAGCGCAACGCTCCGGCCAAGCTCGGATTTCTTGCCCCATGAATATGCAGACAACGTTCACGCCTCTCGTGGCGGACCATAAACGGCGGCTTATTCTCTTCCTGCTCCTCATGACGGCCATGTTCATGGCGACACTCGACAACCAGATCGTATCGACAGCGCTTCCGACGATCGTCGGCGAGTTCGGGCATCTGGAGCGCTTCGGCTGGATCGGCTCGGCCTATCTGCTCTCCCTTTCCGCCGTCATGCCTGTCTACGGCAAGCTCGGCGATCTCTTCGGCCGCAAATATGTGATGATGACGGCGATCGCCATCTTCACCGTCGGCTCCGCCGTCTGCGGCCTTGCCGTGTCGATGAACACGCTGATTGCCGCCCGCGTTCTGCAGGGCTTCGGCGGCGGCGGCATCATGGTCTCGATCTTCGCCGTCAATGCCGACCTCTTCGAGCCGCGCGAACGTGCCCGCTACCAAAGCTATTCCAGCCTCGTTCTGATGGCCTCCGGCGCCGTCGGTCCCGTTCTCGGCGGTACGATGAGCGATCTGTTCGGCTGGCGTTCGATCTTCCTCGTCAACGTGCCGATCGGCTTCCTCGTACTGACCGGCCTCGCATTCATGCTGCCCTACCGCAAGCCTGCCCGTCGACCAAAGATCGATTATGCCGGAGCAATCGTCCTTGCCTTGACCACAACGAGCATCGTGCTTGCGGCCGACGGCAGCGAGCTGTTCGGATCGCTCTTGTCGCCGCAATGTCTCGGCATCATCGCTTTCGGCGTCATCTGTGCCATCACCTGGGTCTTCATCGAGCGCCGCGCGCCGGAACCCATCGTGCCGATGACGCTTTTCCGCAACCCGACATTCGGACTTCTGTTGATCATCTCGATCACCAGCGGCGCCGTCGCCATCGGCATGGTCAACTACTTCGCGCTGTTCCTGCAGACCACGACGGGACTTTCGCCCTCGATGACCGGGTTGCTGTTCATCCTGCTGACCGGAGGCCTCGTCTGCGGCTCTCTGTCGGCCGGCCGGTTGATCGCCGCAAGAGGACGCTACAAGCCCTTTGCCATCGCCAGCGCCACCTGCAGCACGATCGCCTTTGCCTCGCTCGCCTTCGTTCATGCCGGAACGTCCATTGCGATCCTCGGCGCCCTGATGCTGCTGCACGGCATCGGTATCGGTCTTGCCCAGCAGGTGCCTGTCATCGGCGTGCAGAATGCTGCCGGCAGTCGCGACGTCGGCGCCGCCACCGGTGCCGTGACACTATCGCGCATGGGCGGCGCGTCGATCGCCATCTCTATCTACGGCGCTATCATTGCCGCCAAGCTCGGGAATGTCGGCACTTCGATTTCAGGCGTTGCCGACATCGAGCAATTGACGCCGAAGATGATGGCCGCCTTGCCGGAAGCCACCCGCGAAGCCGTCGCCAACGCCTATGCAAGTGCCTTCAGCCCGCTGTTCATGACGGCCGCCGGCATCTGCCTGCTCGGTCTGCTGACGTCTCTCACGCTGAAAAACGTGCAGCTTCCCGGCGCCAGCAAGAAGCACGAAAGCCCGGCCGTAGCGGAAGCTGCCGAGTAGAGCGTTTCCGGGAGAAACGCGCAGCGGCTTTCCGTCCGGAACGCACAACAAAGACAACGAGCGTTTTCGCGCTTCAATGAAATGCGGAAGCGCTCTGGTTTTCTGCCCTGCAATCGACAGGCGAATCATTTCCCTTGTCATCCCTTCGTCACGGGGCTAAATCTGCCGACGCTCTAACGGGGTGCCTTATGTCCTATCGGATATCTGGCTGAGAGGCTTTCACCGGCCAACCCGCGGAACCTGATCCGGTTAACACCGGCGGAGGGATTAGACGCGTGACGAAATCATAGCGCCCTTTTCCCCTTCCAGACGAAACCAAAGAGGAGGCGCTGTCATGCACGACCGTTCGCTAATGTCATTCATCACCGGCCTGGCACTCGCCGCCGGAACGACGTTTTTCGCCGCCCAGCCTGCCGCTGCCGCCGACAAGACGCTGACCATCTACACCTATGAGAGCTTCACCTCCGAGTGGGGTCCCGGCCCGAAGGTGAAAGCCGCCTTCGAAAAGACCTGCGGCTGCACGGTCAATTACGTCAGTGTCACCGATGGTGTGGCTCTCCTGTCCCGGCTCAAACTCGAAGGCGCCGGCACCAAGGCCGATGTCGTCCTCGGCCTCGATACCAATCTCGTCGACGAAGCCAAGGATACCGGCCTGTTCGACGCAAGCGGTGTCGACACATCGGCCCTCAGGGTTCCCGGCGACTTCAAGGATGATGTGTTCGTGCCTTATGATTACGGCCATTTCGCCGTCATCTACGACACGCAGACGATCAAGAATCCGCCTAAGAGCATGAAGGATCTCGTCGAGGGCGACCCCAAGCAGAAGATCGTCATCGAGGATCCGCGCACCTCGACGCCTGGCCTCGGCCTGCTGCTCTGGGTAAAGTCGATCTATGGCGACAAGTCAGCCGATGCCTGGGCCAAACTCAAGGGCCGCATCCTGACGGTAACGCCTGGCTGGTCGGAGGCTTACGACCTCTTCACCAAGGGCGAAGCGCCGATGGTGCTCTCCTACACGACATCGCCGGCCTATCACATGATCGAGGACAAAACCGATCGCTATCAGGCGGCAGCCTTCTCCGAAGGACATTACATCCAGATCGAGGTCGCCGGCCTCATCAAGTCGTCGCAGAACAAGGATCTTGCTCGCGACTTCCTGAAATTCATGATCTCTCCCGGCTTCCAGGACATCATCCCCACCAGCAACTGGATGATGCCGGTTTCCGCGACCTCGACGCCATTGCCGGACGCTTTCGGCAAGCTCGTGGTGCCGTCGAAGACCTTCCTCATGAGCCCCGCTGACGTCGATAAGAACCGCAAGGCCTGGATCGACGAGTGGCTGACGGCCACCAGCGGCAACTGATATCGCGACCATGCTCACGGCATCCGAAAGAAGGCGCGCCATTTCCGGTGGGGCGCTCAGCCTTGCCGGTATCGCACTTTTCGTCGGGATCGCCGTTGTGATCCTGCTTGCCGCCGGTATCGAATCCGGCGGCGACACTACGCTCGCCGATCCCTATCTGCTGCGCGTGCTGCGCTTCACGCTGCTGCAGGCAACATTATCAACGCTGTTATCCGTGGCACTTGCCATGCCCATCGCCCGCGCCTTGGCCCGCCAGCCGCGCTTTCCCGGCCGGCTGTGGCTGATCCGGCTGATGGCCGTGCCCATGGGTCTGCCTGTCTTGATCGGCGCGCTCGGCCTGCTCGGCATTTGGGGTCAGCGCGGATTGCTCAATCAGGCGCTCGCAGCCCTCGGCCTGTCGGAACCCGTCAGCATTTATGGCCTGACGGGCATTCTGCTGGCGCATGTCTTCTTCAACATGCCGCTCGCCTGCCGGCTGATGCTCGCCGGGCTGGAGCGTGTCCCCGCGGAATATTGGCTCGTGGCCGGCGGCCTCGGCATGAAATCCGGCTCGGTCTTCCGCTTCATCGAGTGGCCCGTGCTGCGCGGCCTTATCCCAGGTATCGCCGGGTTGATCTTCATGCTCTGCGCCACCAGCTTCACGCTGATATTGACCCTCGGCGGCGGGCCGGCCGCAACGACGCTGGAAGTGGCGATCTATCAGGCGCTGCGGTTCGATTTCGATCCCGGACGGGCGGTGATGCTGTCACTGCTGCAGATCGGCGTGACATTGGTCATCCTCGCAGCGATGACGCTGTTTCCCTCACCGGATGATCATGGCCTGACGAGCGGCCGACCGCTACGGCGCATCGACGGGCAAATGCGCGGCGCGCGATGGGCAGACGCGGCACTGTTGCTGGCCGCCACACTTTTCATCGGCCTGCCGCTCGCATCCGTCATCCTTGCCGGCCTCGAAGCCAATCTCTTCAAGCTCGCCGGTCAGGCTATCTTTCTTCAGGCGGCGGTGACGAGCCTGGCAATCGCGCTCGCCGCCGGGCTTCTCGCCGTCGCCATATCCTTCGCCATCATTCACGCCCGCTCCGTCATCTCTGCCGAACGCAAGAGCGCGCTGGGATTGCGCGGCCTGGCCGCAGCCCTGACAGGAGCCTCCTCGCTCATCCTGCTCGTTCCGCCGATCGTCCTGGCGACCGGCTGGTTCCTGGCGCTGCGTCCCTTTGGCGACCCCAGTCGATTTGCCGCAATCCTGATCGTCGTCATCAACGCGCTGATGTCGCTTCCCTTCGTCATCCGCGTGCTGGAGCCGGCCTATGCCGTGCATCGCCGCCGCACCGCGCGGCTGGCCGCAAGCCTCGGCCTGCGTGGAATTTCGCGCCTGCGGCTGATCGACTGGCCCGGCCTTCGCAAGCCGCTGTTCACGGCGCTCTCCTTCGCCATGGCCCTCTCGCTTGGCGATCTGGGCGCCGTCGCCCTCTTCGGCTCCAGCAGCCTGATGACCCTGCCATGGCTGGTTTACAGCAAGCTCGGCAGCTACCGCACCAATGACGCCGATGGATATGCCCTGATTCTCGGCATGATATGCTTTCTCCTCACCATCGCCGGCACGGCGGGCCAGGGCACGCGCGACGACGAAGGCAGACAAAAATGACTGACGGCAGCACTATGATCTCGCGCAGCATCGCCATGACCGACGTCGAGTTGCGGCTCGGCATCCATGATTTTCGCTTCGACTGCGCTTTGCCGCAGGGACAGATCATTGCCGTCGCGGGCCCATCCGGCTCCGGCAAATCCACCTTTCTCAATCTGCTTGCCGGCTTCGAACAGCCTGATCGTGGCCGCATCCTGCTTGCCGGAGAGGACGTGACGGGCAAGCATCCTGCCGAACGGCCGGTATCGCTTGTCTTCCAGGACAACAATCTCTTTGCTCATCTCGATCTCTTCACCAATATCGGCCTCGGCATCAGCCCCTCGCTGAAGCTCTCGACACGGGATCGGCAAAGGGTTTCGGAGGCGCTCGTGCGCGTTGGGCTTGCCGGCTTCGAACGCCGCAAACCGGGAACATTGTCCGGCGGCGAGCGCCAACGCGCGGCCTTTGCCAGAGCATTGGTGCGCGACAAGCCGATCCTGTTGCTGGATGAGCCTTTTGCCGCGCTCGATCCGGGCCTGCGCTCAGGCATGGTCGAACTGCTGAAAACTCTGCATCGAGAAACCCGCAATACGGTTCTTATCGTCTCGCACGACCCGGCCGAGGTGCGGCGTCTTGCCGACCACGCCGTCTTTGTCGATGGCGGCAGGATCGCACTTTCGGCCCCGATTGCGGCCTTTCTGAACACCGCTGACATCCCCGCACTTGCCACATTTCTCCGCCATTGAAGGCGTCGCGGCATCATGCCGCCGGCTTTGCCTTAATTTCGTCGCGCCGAGCGGCTGAAAGTCCAGGGAGATGCTTGCTAAAATACAACGCTGCCACATTTAAACGGAGTCTCGCTATGCAACCGGTGCCAAAATCGGCTACAGCAAGGGGTGGAGACCGTCCGGGCAAATGCGGATCGATGGGGTAAAGGCAGCCTTTATCGGCGCGCGACGATGATCCGCCCGGTCACGATCAACCGGATTTGGCGCCGAGCCGGCATGGCAGCGAAATGAGTGATACACTGGTAGACGAGCAGAGCGAACGAGCAAAACGAAGGATCAGCGTGACCGTCGCAGCCCGCTTGCGCCGCCTGGCCCCGCTCCTTGTCGCCGCGGCGATACTGAACAGCTGTCAAACGGTGATGGATCAGTCGTATCAACCGAGCGTTTCGCCGTCGGCCAATCCGCAAATCGTTTCCGAGGTACAGAAGAACGACCCGCGTGCGCAGATGGGCGCTCGCGAGCATCCGCGTATTCTCGCCAGCTATGGCGGCGAGTACAAGGACGCCAAGACGGAGCGCCTCGTTGCCCGCATCGCCGGAGCCCTGACCAGCGTGTCGGAGAATCCGCAGCAGTCCTATCGCATCACTATCCTCAATTCGCCGTCGATCAACGCCTTCGCGCTGCCGGGCGGCTATCTTTACGTGACGCGAGGCCTGCTGGCACTGGCCAACGACGCCTCGGAAGTCGCCGCCGTCCTTTCGCATGAAATGGCGCACGTCACTGCCAATCACGGCATCGAACGGCAGAAGCGCGAAGAGGCTGAAGTCATCGCCAGCCGCGTCGTTGCCGAAGTTTTGTCGAGCGACCTTGCCGGCAAGCAGGCGCTTGCCCGCGGCAAGCTGCGTCTTGCCGCCTTCTCGCGCCAGCAGGAATTGCAGGCCGACGAGATTGGCATCCGCACGCTCGGCCAAGCCGGCTACGACCCCTATGCCGCCGCGCGCTTCCTCAATGCCATGGAAGACTACAGCCGTTTCATGACGGCCAATTCCGACGCCGATCAGAGTCTGGACTTCTTATCGAGCCATCCGAGCACGCCGCAGCGTATCGATCTTGCCAAGGCGCATGCACGCCAGTTCGGTGAGGAAGGTAAAGTCGGCGATACCGGGCGCGACTATTATCTGAGCGGCATTGACGGCCTGCTTTATGGCGACAGCCCCGAAGAAGGCTATGTGCGCGGCCAGACCTTCCTGCATGGCGGCCTCGGCATCCGCTTCGACGTGCCGCCCGATTTCCGCATCGACAACAAGGTCGAAGCCGTCATGGCGACCGGCCCAGGCGACATCGCCATCCGTTTCGACGGTGTTGCCGATACCCAGAACCAGAATCTGACGAACTATATTTCCAGCGGCTGGGTAACCGGCCTCGATCCCTCGTCGATCAAGTCGATCACCGTCAACGGCATGCCGGCCGCGACTGCGCGCGCCTCCGCCGACCGTTGGGATTTCGATGTCACGGTGATCCGCGACCGCACGCAAATCTTCCGTTTCCTGACGGCCGTTCCGAAGGGAAATATCGCCCAGCTGGATCAGACGGCCAATGTGCTGCGCTCAAGCTTCCGGCATATGACACCGGAGGAGGCTGCCTCGCTGAAGCCGCTGCGCGTCCGCGTCGTCACGGTAAAGCCCGGCGACACAATCACCACGCTTGCCGCCCGCATGATGGGCACCGACCGCAAGCTCGACCTGTTCAAATTGATCAATGCCCTGCCCACCGGCGCAAGCATAGCACCGGGCGACAAGGTCAAGATTATCGCCGAATAGGGGTCGTTACCTTCTCCCGACCGGGAGAAGGTTGTTCTCAAGCATAGCTTGCCATGCGCGGATCGGCATCGACCAATGCGCTGCGGAGCTTGTCCATTGCACGGCTTTCGATCTGCCGGACGCGCTCCTTGGAAATGCCGAGATCGGCGCCGAGCTCCTCCAGGGTCGCTCCGTCTTCGACAAGGCGGCGTGCACGGATAATCTTCATTTCGCGCTCGTTGAGATGCTTCAGAGCGGATGCGAGCCAGACGCGGCGGCGCTCGCCGTCGATCATGTCCGATACCTGCTCGTCCGGAAGTGGCTCGTCGCTGATCAGGAAATCGATGCGCTCAGCGCTGTCGGAATCGCCTGATATCGACGGCGCCTGCAACGAAGTGTCGCTGCCGGAAAGACGTGCATCCATCGTCTGGACATCGGCGAGACTGACGCCGAGCGTTACGGCGATTTCCTCATGGATGGCCTGAACGGTGACGTTCGAATCGCTTCGCGCGAGCTTGGCGCGCAAGCGGCGAAGATTGAAGAACAGCGCCTTCTGGGCCGAACTCGTGCCGCCACGAACGATCGACCAGTTGCGCAGGATATAATCCTGGATCGAAGCACGGATCCACCAGCTGGCATAAGTCGAGAAACGTACTTCCCGCTCCGGTTCGAACCTTGCCGCCGCTTCCAACAGACCTACATAGCCTTCTTGTACCAGATCGCTCATCGGCAGGCCGAAATTGCGAAACTTGCCCGCCATGGAAATAACAAGGCGCATATGGGCGGTTGCGATCTGATTGCGCGCGCCGCGATCCTCATGGTCCTTCCAGCGTATGGCTAGGTCATGCTCTTCGTCGCGATCGAGATAGGGAGCAGCCATCGCGACTTTTATCATACGCCGATCTGCAGACATATTCGTCATATGCATCTCCTGGGTTCGGCCTCAAATCGTCTCTATGCCGCGGTCGACGAAAAGGGCAGCAGCCATCGTTTCCGAACATTGCCGTTCGGATGAAAATCAATTGAATGAAATGCGAAATTGGAGACCGATCTCCGGCGGCGCCGGGCGATCGATGACTAGTCTAGTTCGATCTCATCGAACGGGTCTGACGATTGAAGCATCTTCAGGTCGCCGGGGAGCTTCGAATGAAAACGCATAGGCCGGTCCTCGTGAACGTTCATGAAGCGGTCTGCCTGGAAACACTCCTACCGGAGTGCCCCCACACCAACCGCCAACACGAGGCTATAACGCGGTAGACCAAAAAAGGTTCCAAAGAAAAAACCCGGCACGAAGGCCGGGTTTTTAAAAGCGGTATGTGTTGTCTCAGCCTTATGCGGCTTCGTCCTGGGAATCGTCTTCCTCGATGACCTTGCCACGCTTCGGACCCTTGTTGAGGTTTGTCTCGACAAGGCGAACGGCTTCCGTTTCCGACATCTTGTTGACGGCGGCAATTTCGCGCGCCATGCGATCAAGCGCAGCTTCATAGAGCTGACGTTCGGAATAGGACTGTTCCGGCTGGTTCTCTGCGCGATAGAGGTCGCGAACCACTTCCGCGATCGAGATCAGATCGCCGGAATTGATCTTGGCATCATATTCCTGGGCGCGGCGCGACCACATGGTGCGCTTCACGCGGGCCTTGCCCTGCACGACCTTCAATGCACGCTCGACGAAATCCGTCTCGGAAAGCTTGCGCATGCCGATGCTCATGGCCTTGGCCACCGGCACCTTAAGACGCATCTTGTCTTTCTCGAAATCGATTACGAACAGCTCGAGCTTCATACCCGCGACTTCCTGCTCTTCGATCGCAGTGATCGTACCGACACCGTGGGCCGGATAAACGATCGCTTCGCCAGTCTTGAAGCCATGGCGTGCTGCTGAAGGTTTTTTCTGCTGGGTCGTCATTCTTTTCAAAAACTCCCTGTTACGCGCCCGGATTAAGGGCCGGGGCCGGGTCAGTCAGGCCCGGATGAGACGGAAGTACCGTCAAGGACTTCATCCTGGTCCAGCCAGACTCATGCAAACACTAACCCATCCATCGCGACCCCAGACCCGACACACAAAACGTTGATATGGCAGGGAAACCGCGTACGGATTGGTTATTTGCTTTCGTGATGGTTTTGGGCATGCGAAATGCCGCTGTGGATCAGTATGAGCAAGCTATCACAAAAATCTGAGGAAATCAATAATTTGCTTCACGCGCGCCAAAATGGCCACGTTGACCACCATGCGGCTCAGCCGTGGTGATTCGCTCCGTGCAATATCGACTACACCTTTATGGGCGGCCTGTCACCGCCCCCGATCAATCGCCGGCGCCGGGGTTCGTCGAGAAATATTTCTCGAACTTGCCCTGCTCGCCATCCATCTCCTTGGCCTCCGGCAGCGCATCGCGCTTGACGGTGATGTTCGGCCAGATGGATGCGTATTCGGCATTGATCTTCAGCCACTTGTCGAGGCCCGGCTCCGTATCGGGCTTGATCGCCTCGGCAGGACATTCCGGCTCGCAGACGCCGCAATCGATGCATTCGTCAGGATGAATGACGAGGAAATTCTCGCCCTCGTAGAAGCAGTCGACGGGGCAGACTTCTACGCAATCGGTATACTTACAGCGGATGCAATTGTCGGTCACGACATATGTCATGAAGCACTCCAGGAATGTCTCTAGCTTCCGCGGTTGCGCAACCTGGAACGTCGCACCCTTCCACGGAGCCGAACGAGCAGACGAATGCGCATCGCGCAAACTCGCCGTCCAGCTGGTTACCGGCAGGTTGATCGTGAGGTATCGACTTTGTCAGCCAATTTCAAGGACAAACAATCTTCAAAACCGCCAGTGGCAGACAGAGTTTTCTAATCATCGTCCGAGATCAGACGATCGATCGCACGCCGATCGCGCTTTGTCGGTCTGCCGCTACCCGGCGCCCGCTGAGCCTGCTCGAAGGGGGTGAGGTGTTTTGTCTCACTTGGGGGTGGCGTCAGGTCTTCGTAAAGCAGCCTGGCTTCCTCGAAAGGCCCCCTGCGCTCGCCGGGTGCCCGCACGACGAGGATGATGTCGCGGCGCTCGAGAGAAAGTTCTATCCGGTCGCCGACCTTGAGGTTGTGGCTGGGCTGCACGATGCGCTCGCCATTCACCCGCACATTGCCGTTCTGCACGTAGACTTGCGCCAGCGACCGGGATTTCACCATACGGGCAAAGAAGAGCCATTTGTCGATGCGCTGACGCGAACCGGAAAATGGCTGCTTCTCGTCCTTCATGGCTTATTTCTTCATTTGCTCCTTGAGGGCAGCGAGCTTTGCGAACGGAGAATCCGGATCGATCGGCTTTTCCTTGCGCGGCGGCTTGGCTTCGAAGCGCAAAGGCTGCGATGCGCCGCGGTTGTTGCGATCATTCCGGTTGTTGCGGTCGTTCCGATCGCCCCGCTCCTGCCGGTCGTTGCGCTCGCCACGACCACCCTGCTGCTGCGGACGTCCGCCCTCGCGATTGTTGCCGCGCGGACCCTTGTCTCCACTGCGGGCTTCGCGCCCGTCGCGGCGATCCCGGCCTTCGCGATTGCCTTCGCCGCTTGCCTGCTCGCCGCCACCGCGACGATTGCCCTGTTGGCCGCGGCCTTCGCCCTGCTGGCCGCGACGATCGCCGTGACCCCGGCCGCCTTGGCGCTGCTGCTGATCGCTGCGTCCGCCAAGACGCCAAAGCAGAACCGGCTTCGGCTCCACGGACTCGGCAGCAACGGCGTCGGTTGCGGTCGCTTCCACAGCTTCGGTAACGTCCGTTGCCACAGGCTCCTCAGCGGGCGCCGCTTCCTGCGCAACGGCTTCGGTTTCCTTAGCCGGCTCGTCGCCTGCCGCATCAGCATCGTCGTGATCGGTGCTTTCCGCAACGGCTTCGGCAGCGGGTGCCGGCGCCGCGCTGGCATCCTGCTGAGCGAGGAAGGCCGAAGCCTCCTCCGGCTTCACGGAATCGGCGCGATAGCCGAGACCCTTGAGGATTTCTTCCATGTCTTCAAGCGTTGCGCCGAGGATCGAGAGCATCGCCGTCGTCGTGGTGAAGCGGCGGCCGTCATAAGCACCTTCGGGGCGCGAAGCCTGGCCGGGCTTCCACTGCAGCAGCGGGCGGATCAGATCCGCCAGGCGCTCGAGAATATCGATGCGCACCGCGCGCTTGCCGAGGAACCGGAAGCCCGCGAGCTTGTAGAACATGCGCTCGTAGCTTGGATCGGTGACAACAGACGTACGGCCAGCCGCCAATACCGGGATCAGATCGCCATAGCCCGGCTTGTCCAGACCATCGTTCTTCAATGCCCAGAGCAGCGTGATGAGCTCGGCCGGAGCCGGCTTCAGCAGCGCGGGCACGAAAATATGGTAGGCGCCGAAGCGAACGCCATAACGGCGCATGGAAGCACGACCATCCTGATCCAGCGACTTCACCTCTTCGGTAACGTCGCGGCGGAACAGAACGCCGAGATTTTCCACCAGCTGGAAGGCCAGCCCCTTGGCAAGGCCTTGCAGATCCTCGGCGCGCGACAAATCGTCGAGCGGCTTCAGGATCGTGCTGATGTGATGATTCACAAAACGCTCGATACGAGCGGCAACATGATCGCGCGCATTGCCCGTCAATTGCTCGTCGGCGAGCAGGATGACGCGCGGCCGCATGATATGATCGCTACCCGACAGGCGCGCCACGGGGTCGCCGAGCCAACGCACCAGGCCATCGGCACTGATCGCAAGATCTCCATTGCCGGCCGCATGCATGCGGGCGGCACGCGCCTCGAATTCCAGCGCGAGCGCCTTCAGCGAGGCAGCCTGGACAGCCTTGGCGTCCGGCCCCTCGGTTCCCGAGATAGGCGTGAACCGGAATCCGGTCAACTGTCCCACATGATGTCCCTCAACGAAGACATCCCCATTCACACTGATTTCAGCTTCCAGCATCGCATTCTCTCTCAGGCGCTTCATGAGCACAGATGTCCTGCGATCAACAAAGCGTTTCGTCAACCTCTCATGTAACGCGTCGGACAATCGATCTTCGATTTCCCGCGTCTTTTCTTGCCAGTGTGTCGGATCGGCAAGCCAGCCGGGCCGATTCGACACATAGGTCCAAGTCCTTATCTGCGCGATTCGCGCCGAAAGCGTGTCGATCTCACCATCCGTCCGATCGGCGCGATGCACCTGTTCGGCGAGGAAATCCTCTTTCACCGTGCCATAGCGCACAAGATCGGAAAAGAGGGTAGCAATGAGATCTGCATGCTGGGCAGGCGTAATGCGCCGGTAGTCCGGAAGCGCACAGGCTTCCCATAATTTTTCAACCCGAGCCGGGTTGTTGGCAAGATCGACAATCTCCAGATCGCGTGACAGATATTCCAACGCCTGCTGGTCTACCGCAGGCAGCGCCCGCGTCAAGCCCTGCACGCGTGGCGCGTCTTCCAGACTGCTGCGCAACGCGGGAATCGAGGAGAAATCGAAATCCTTGGTGCGCCATTGCAACACCTTCACCGTATCAAACTCGTGCCCTTCGATCCGGCGTACCAGTTCGTCATCGAAAGGATCGACCTGGCCCGTCACACCGAAAGTGCCGTCCTTGAGGTGACGACCGGCACGGCCGGCGATCTGGCCGAGCTCGCCCGGATTGAGATTGCGGAACTGATAACCGTCGAATTTGCGATCCTGAGCGAAGGCGACATGATCGACGTCGAGGTTCAGGCCCATGCCGATTGCATCGGTCGCCACCAGATATTCCACGTCGCCGGCCTGATAGAGCGCGACCTGGGCATTGCGGGTGCGTGGGCTGAGTGCGCCGAGCACGACGGCGGCGCCACCGCGCTGACGGCGGATGAGTTCGGCGATCGCATAAACTTCGTCGGCGGAAAAGGCGACGATCGCGGTGCGCTGCGGCAGGCGCGTGATCTTCTTCTGGCCGGCATAGAAAAGATGCGAAAGCCGCGGCCGCTCAAGAACGGTGATCCCGGGCAGGAGCTGCTCGAGGATAGGCCGCATCGTGCCGGCGCCGAGCAGCAACGTCTCGTCTCGGCCGCGCAGATGCAGAATGCGGTCCGTGAAGATGTGGCCACGTTCGAGGTCACCCGCCAACTGCACCTCGTCGATGGCGACGAAGGCGGCGCGCGTCTCGCGCGGCATGGCCTCCACCGTGCACACCGAATAGCGCGCGTTGGGCGGCGATATCTTTTCTTCACCCGTCACCAGCGCGACATGCTGCGCCCCGACCTTCTCGACCACACGCGTATAGACTTCGCGCGCCAGCAGCCGCAGCGGCAGGCCGATAACGCCGCTGCCGTGCGCCACCATACGCTCGATGGCATAATGGGTCTTGCCGGTATTGGTCGGTCCGAGCACCGCGGTTACGCCGCGTCCGCTCAGGATCATAGGCTGCGAATTTTTAGTCATTGGTCCATGCATGGGCGAGAAACTACCGTCTTCCGATCAGCAAGCTCCTCTTGGAAGAAAGGAAGAGATGACGACCATATGTGACAAAGGCAAGACCTGAATGAAAAAACAACAGCCGCAACAATCGATTTCACAATGAGTCGCCTCAACCAAAAGCTACATTATCGATACAGCCCATACGAGTCTTGAAGATTCCGGAACAGCCTGAGAACGAATCGGAGACGAATCGCTGACTCAATCGCGTTCCCTATTCGTTCACTACTATATGTGGATTTCAATTCATAGAGTCCCACCAGATACTGAATCACAATTTCCCCACCTTCATTCTGGCTCGGCGAGTCTCGCAACACGCCCGAAGTCGCCTGCGATCCCGATGCATTTGTGGTTAATCATTTGTAAACTATCGATATTTTCCCGAATTCGACCGTCCGGTTAAGATCCGGGCCAAAGCCTGAACGAATCAGCGACGAATCGGCGATTCCAACCGATTCCGCCTTTGTTCTCCACAATATGTGGTGTCTCCCTGCCGAAATCGCACAGGACTCTGAAGGGTTGAAGCCGTGATTCGCACCGAATCCTGGATTGCGATTAACCTTTCAGCGAGCGCAAATATAAAAATCAATTGATACAATCATAAGATGTGCGCATTAACACTTCGATCAAAGCCGGAACGAATCGGCGACGAATCATTGTTTCACCCGCGTATTTCATTTGTTCACGGCTATATATGGTGGCCCCGGATTGATGATATCGCGACATGGAGAATTGCGATCGGCGGTAGGCCGCTCGTAAAGGCGCCGCCGTTAACGATTGAAACGCCCGAACGCTACTTTGCGGCGACTATGCGCGGCACCGATCGGCTGATGCCTCGCCTTTGTTCCCACCCCCGCCTAGGAGCAGAGCCCTGGTCCTGGCGGCTTCGATGTTAACCAAAGCCCAAATGCAGAACGAATCATCGACGAATCGCTGACGTCGCCGTTTTCCCGTTTCGTTCACCACAACCCATTGTATTTTAACTATATTATAACCATAGAGCCAGTTCGCACATCTCGGCCATCACAGCCTATCTGAGGCCGCCCGTTAATATTTTGCTGACCATGGAAACAATCCGCAGTGAGGATTTTTATTTCTCAGCCGGAACAATTTTCGAGGAAACAAGTTTCTACAGCAGAAATACAGGGAACTCCGGCCGCACTTCCTACGAGTGGATATGGCGGAGACGCTGAGGCATGTCGCTAGGTGGCTTAGGCCCCGGGGGGGACTATTTTCAGCGACGGACATAGAGGAGACATATCATGCTTGGTACGGTATTGCTCATAATACTGATTCTGCTGCTGGTTGGCGCACTTCCTAGCTGGGGTTACAGCCGCGCTTGGGGGTACGGCCCGTCGGGTGGTCTCGGGCTTGTTCTCGTCATTGTCCTTATTCTGCTATTGATGGGGCGGATCTGATCCGCAGATCATTGTTGAAAACCTCGAAACACCAGGGAGCTAACATCATGAAGAAGATCATCGTCGCGATCGCCCTCGTCGGCGCACTGGCGTCGTGCACGTCAACCGAAAAAGGCACGGCCATCGGCGCAGGTACGGGCGCGCTGATCGGCGGCGTTGCCACGCATAGCTGGGGCGGCGCAGCCGTCGGCGCTGTCGCAGGCGGCCTCGTCGGCAACCTCATCGGACAGTCCGAAGATCGTCGCGGCTACTGCATCTATCGCGACCGCTACGGCCGCCGTTACGAAGCTCGTTGCCGCTAACAGCATCGTCACATGACCAACCGCCTGATCGGTCGGTCATGTGATCTTCAGGCTCCCCGCACGCCGGATGCTTGAGACTGAAGCCGCTGAGACAATTCTCTTCCCGCACCGATAGGCTGCGGGGAGAAAGCAGTGTTTTGAGAAGGAACGGCATCATGGCCGCAATTATCGCAAGCATTGCAGCACTGGTATTCGTCGGCACGACCTTCTACGCGCTCGGCAGCGCGGCAAGGGCGCGCGACAAGGAAAAGCGCCGTCCGGCGCTCGAAGCTGTCATATTGGAATTCAAGCCGCGGGACCGGCGTTCGACCAACTCGGGCCAGGGATGATTGCCGGGCTAACCCGGCAATCCCGAAGATATAGAGATCACCTTAAGAGAAGAACTGTCCGCCATTGGCGCTGATGGTCGATCCCGTGATGAAGCCGGCATCGTCGCTGGCGAGGAAAACCACGATGCGTGCGATTTCCTCGGGCTCACCCAAACGCCCGACCGGAATCTGCGGAATGATACGCTCGTTCAATACCTTCTCCGGCACGGCAAGCACCATTTCAGTCCCGATATAGCCGGGGCAAATGGCGTTGACGGTGATATTCTTGGCAGCGCCCTCCTGCGCAAGCGCCTTGGTGAAGCCGAGATCGCCTGCTTTAGCGGCCGAATAGTTGGCCTGCCCCATCTGACCCTTCTGACCATTGATCGAGGAAATATTGATGACACGGCCGAAGCTGCGATCACGCATGCCCTGCCAGACGTGATGGGTCATGTTGAACAGGCCGGTGAGGTTGGTATTGACGACCTCGTGCCATTGCTGCGGCGTCATCTTGTGGAACATCGCGTCGCGGGTGATGCCGGCATTGTTGACCAGGATCTCCACATGGCCGAGATCGTGCTCCACCTTGGCGATGCCTTTGCCGCACGCCTCATAATCAGCCACATCCCACCTGTAGACGGAGATACCCGTGACCTCGTGGAAAGCATGAGCCTTTTCCTGGTTGCCGGCGTAAGTCGCCGCAACCTTGTAACCCGCATTGTGGAGCGCCATCGAAATGGCCGCCCCGATACCGCGCGTTCCACCGGTTACCAATACCACTCTGCTCATGTGCCACTCCCCTTTGTTGCGACGGAGACGTGACAACCGATCGTGAGGTCGCCCGCTCCGCCTCTCTTCACCGTTTCTTCCGGAAAATACTGCTGGCGAGGCGTCAGAGCGCCTCGAAGCACATGGCAACACCCATGCCGCCGCCGATGCACAGCGTGGCAAGTCCCTTGCGGGCGCCGCGGCGCTTCATTTCGAACAGCAGCGTGTTGAGAACGCGCGCACCGGATGCACCGATCGGATGACCGATGGCGATGGCCCCGCCATTGACGTTGACGATCGACGTATCCCAGCCGAGATCCTTGTTGACCGCGCAGGCCTGGGCGGCGAAGGCTTCGTTGGCCTCGACCAGATCGAGATCACCGACCGACCAACCAGCCTTCTCCAGCGCCTTGCGGGATGCCGGAATGGGGCCGGTGCCCATGATCTGCGGATCGACGCCGGCCGTTGCCCAGGAGACGATGCGGGCGAGCGGCTGGATGCCGCGGCGTGAAGCTTCCGCCTCGGTCATCAGCACGGCGGCAGCCGCGCCGTCATTGAGGCCGGAAGCGTTGCCGGCGGTGACTGTGCCTTCCTTGTCGAAGGCCGGACGCAGCTTCACCATGCCGTCCAGCGTCGCGCCATGGCGGATATACTCGTCGGCATCGACGGTGACGTCACCCTTTCGCGTCTGGATGGTGAAGGGAACGATCTCGTCCTTGAAGCGTCCTGCCTTCTGCGCCGCTTCCGCCTTGTTCTGCGAGGAAACGGCGAACTGATCCTGCTCCTCGCGGGAAAGCTGCCACTGACGCGCGACATTCTCGGCCGTGATGCCCATGTGATAGCCGTAGAAGGCATCCGTCAGGCCGTCCTTGATCATCGTGTCGATCATCTTCATGTCGCCCATCTTGGTGCCGGCACGAAGATTGGCGGCATGCGGGGCCATCGACATGGATTCCTGGCCGCCGGCGACGATGATTTTCGCATCGCCGGTCAGGATCTGCTGCATGCCGAGCGCCACGGCGCGCAAGCCCGAGCCGCAAAGCTGGTTGACGCCCCAGGCGGTCGCTTCCTGCGGAATGCCGGCCTTCATGGCAGCCTGCCGGGCAGGGTTTTGCCCTTCGCCGGCCTGCAGCACCTGGCCGAGAATCACTTCGTCGACTTCCTTGGCATCGACGCCGGCACGTTCCAGCGCGCCCTTGATGGCGGCAGCACCAAGCTCATGAGCGGGAACCGCCGCAAACGCGCCATTGAACGAGCCGACGGCTGTACGGGCCGCGCTGGCGACAACGATGGATGAATTGCTCATGGAAGCCTCCTCACAGGATGAACATATATATGCGGCGAAACTGTCAAAGCTTTGCGTCCGAGTCAAACAGCAAGAATTTCCGGCGCGCAGATTTCATGAAGCCGTCATTGCCCGCAAAAAATCCAATCAAAGGAAAGGGCTTGCCGCATCGCACAAAGCGATTGTCACCAAGCTTCTTTTGCGTCTACACTCAGCGGTGGAGGAGTATTCCATACAATCAGACGGGGCCAGGAGACTGATAATGGCGAAGAATGACGGCCAGATCGTAATCAAGAAATACGCCAATCGCCGCCTATACAATACCGGCACCAGCACCTACGTGACGCTGGACGACCTGGCGGAGATGGTGAAGAAGGGTGAGGAGTTTACTGTCCAGGATGCCAAGAGCGGTGAAGACATCACGCATTCGGTCCTGACTCAGATCATTTTCGAGCAGGAATCAAAGACCGGCAACACCTTGCTGCCGATTTCCTTCCTTCGTCAGCTGATCGGTTATTACGGCGACCAGATGCAGATGGTCGTACCGAGCTTCCTCGAGCATTCCATGCGCGCCTTCACCGAGCAGCAGACGCAGATGCGCGAACAGATGAACCGCGCCTTCGGCGAGACGCCGCTCAGCAAGAACCTGCAATTGCCGATGCAGATGGTCGAAGAACAAGTTCGCCGAAACACCGAAATATTCCAGCAGGCCATGCAGATGTTCTCGCCTTTCATGAAGCCGCCGGCCAAGGAAACGCGCAAGGCAGAAGCCAAGGACATCGATGAGCTGAAGGAACAGCTGCGCGCCATGCAGAGCAAGCTGGATAGTTTGTGAGATATACGGCGCATCAGTGCGCTTACGGAGAGCTCTTAGCCCCCTCTGTCCCCGACTTGACGTCTCCCAGCAGGGGGGATCGGTAACTCGCAGATCCCTCTCACCTCAAGCAAATGGCGAAGCCGTGGAAAGTGCGGTTTGTAGGTGTGACAATGGTCGGTAGCATATTTCAGAGATCTCCCTTGCGGGGGAGATGCCCTGAACGCGATAGAGGGTTAACAGAGCTTCGGCCTGCAGAGACGCCCGCTTTCACCCACGGCATGCACCGATCAAACAGAAAAAGGCTGGCGAAACGCCAGCCTTTTTATTCATGCCATCGAGGCAGCGCTTAAATTATGCGCTTTCCTTCGGCGTCAGAACCTGACGACCGCGATACATACCGGTCTTCAGATCGATATGGTGCGGGCGGCGCAGTTCGCCGGAGTTCTTGTCTTCGACATAGGTCGGAGCCTTCAGTGCGTCAGCCGAGCGGCGCATACCGCGCTTGGACGGGCTCGTTTTTCTCTTCGGTACAGCCATTCTCGTTACTCCAATTGGCGGACGAAACATATCCGCGGCCAGCCAGGCGGCCGAAATAGACATGCATCAATTTCGGAATTTGGGCGGGCTTATACATGGCTTACGGGGCTTTGACCAGTCCCTTCCAGCATTTTTTGCCCGGCGCGCCGGAATCCGATCGAATCGGCCTTCAGTCCTCATCTTCCGGAACGATCCAGGTTTCCTTCAGCGCCGCCTCCTCCCATTTCTTCCAGGCAGGCAGCGCCTTCATAGCGGCCATATAGGCCCTTGTCTCGGCCGACACGGCGATATCATAGCGTTCGAGGCGGCTGACGACCGGTGCGAACATCGCATCGGCGCCGGAAAAGGCGCCGAACAGGAACGGACCGCCGGAACGGGAGCGGGCTTCGTGCCAGATGGTTTCGATGCGTGCCACATCCTTCATGACCTCGCCGGGCAGATTTGGGCGGCCAACCGGACGACGCATGTTCATCGGGCAATTGCCGCGCAAGGCGCTGAAGCCCGAAACCATCTCCATGCTGTAGGAACGCGCCAGGGACCGCGCCTGCCGATCCCGTGGCAGCAGACCAGCATCGGGGAAGAGTTCGGACACATATTCGATGATGGCGAAAGATTCCCAGACCTTGAAGCCGCCATGGTCCAGCATCGGCACTTTTCCGGTCGGCGAAACCTCGCGGATCTGCGGATTGCCAGCCGGAAAATCGAACGGGATCAACACTTCCTCGAAGGCGATGCCACAACCCTCCAGTGCGACCCATGGCCGAAACGACCAGGAGGAATAATTCTTGTTGCCGATGTAGAGGGTCAGCTTGTCCATGATTCTTGTTTCCTTGTCAGTCCTGGAATTCAAACACGAGGAGCTCCTCGAAATGATTCATGTCCTCGAACGAGCAGAAAGCGGGCGGCCGCAACTCCAGAACGGGCACCTCGGCGCGAAGCTTAGCGGCGACCTCGTCCAGCATAGCTTGCCAGCGCGGCAGCGCCTCGTCCACCAGGCGGTCGATGGCATAGGCAAACGTGATATGGAAAGGATAGGTTTCGTGATCGGGATGGCGATAGCCAAGCAGATCCGCCAGCGCATTGCGCCAGGCGCGCATCGTCCTGCGGTCCGCCTCCGTTGCCCCGTCGACCAGAAGACCGCTCGGTCGCGCCTTCGTCACCGCCACCTTGAAGGGATCACGCATGGAAAAGGCCTTCAGGCGCTCGCCCATAATCTCGGTCATCTCGTCGATCGGCGCATCGAGTGCGATATCGGCAGGCCAAAAGGGCCGGCTGCGGCGATATTCGATAATGCCCTGAAACAAGGTCATGTGCAGACTTGAGACCGGCGTGAAGGCGAATTGTCCAGCCTCCGGCATATCGAGATATTTTTGCCGGGCGGCAACCATCGCGCGCTGCGTCTGCGATCCCTCCGTCACATGGCAGACGATCGTATTGCCGGGTTCAGGCTTGAAGACGCCGGAACGATCGTAGCGCGTGCCGAGATAGCGCGGCGGCTCCGGATGCAGGCTCTTGGCATATTTGAGCAGCTCGGGAGAAAAAGCGTCGAAATCCATGGGTGCGTCCGATCTTCGTTGGCAGATCATCCGCCCTTACGTCATGGTCAAGAATGCCAGATGACGATCAGGCGATCGAACGACAAGTTCTGATCTCAATCATAAAGACATTTGATATATGCGTCGGCATTGCGCGCACGGCGCTGAATCAGCGAGGCGAGCTGGCTGAGCCCACGCCCCGGCCTGCTGGCGACCCGATCGATCGGGTTCGGAAGAGAGACGGCAAGAAGCGCCGCCTGGCGGCCCGTCAGCTTGGAAGCCGGCACCTTGAAATGATAGCGCGCTGCCGCTTCGATACCGTAGATGCCAGGCCCCCATTCGGCGATATTGAGGTAGATTTCCATCATCCGCCGCTTCGACCAGATGGTGGAGGCGGCAACCGCCAGCGGCAATTCCAGCGTCTTGCGCACGAAGGAGCGGCTGTTCCAGAGGAACAGGTTCTTCACCGTCTGCATCGGGATGGTGCTGCCGCCACGCGTGGACTTGCCCCGCATCGTCTCCTGGACGAGCATGCGCATCTCTCCCCAATCGACGCCGCCATGAAAGCAGAACTGCCCATCCTCCGAGACCATGACGGATTTCACCAGCACGGGCGCGATGTTTTCGAGCGGCACCCAGCGGCGATCATATCCCTGGAAGGTTACCGCGTCGCCGATCATCAGCGTCGAGACTGGATGGATGAACGGCAGGACGTAGAACAAGATGAAGAGATAGGGCAGCAAAAACAGGCCGATCACCACGAGGACGATGCGCTGCCAAAGCGGACGGGCACGGAAGCGCGCCAACAAAGAGGACCGTCGCGGCACCTCGGCTTCCTCTTCATTGTCCGTCGATATGTCCAATTGCCTGACGTCCACGGTCGCTCCATCCCGGTGCACTCTCAATGCATCCGGGAAACGCTCTGATGCTGCACTCGTCATACCGTCTACACAAAGCGATGACCAGAGTGCGACGTCATTCCCCACGCCGCTGTTGACAATTCTCGTTGCCAGCAATCGCCTCTCATGCCAAACAGCCGCCATGGACAGCACCCACCCTTCATTCGAGCACCTCCTCAAGGAAAACGCCGGCAAGATCGAAGCCCTCCTCAGCCGGCTTTTGGCCGATGCCAGCCTCGATGACGAGATCGTTCGCCCCGCGCGCTTGCTAAAAGCGATGCGCCACGGCGTGCTGAATGGCGGCAAGCGCCTGAGGCCGTTTCTGGTGATGGAATCCGCTGCACTTCTCGGCGGGGACGCGGATGCGGCGCTCAGGATTGGTGCGGCGCTCGAATGCGTGCATTGCTATTCGCTCGTTCACGACGACCTGCCGGCCATGGACGACGACGACCTGCGCCGCGGCCAGCCGACCGTGCACATCGCCTATGATTATGCCACGGCGATCCTGGCGGGCGACAGCCTGCTGACCTACGCCTTCGACATCATAGCAGCCCCGGAAACGAATTTGCCCGCTGAGCGGAAAATGGCGCTGGTGTTGGCGCTGTCACGCGCAGCCGGGATCGGCGGCATGGCCGGCGGTCAGGCGCTCGACCTCGCCGCAGAAAAGGAAACGCCCGACGAAAGCGGCATCACGACGCTGCAGGCGATGAAGACCGGCGCGCTCATTCGCTTTGCCTGCGAAGCCGGCGCCATCATCGCAGGCGCTTCCATCGAAGACCGCAAGCGCCTTCGCACCTTCGGCGAAAAGATCGGCCTCGCCTTCCAGCTTGCGGACGACTTGCTGGACCTCACCGCTGACGCCGCCACCATGGGCAAGGCGACGGGCAAGGATGCCGCGCGCGGCAAGGGGACGCTGGTCGGCCTGCATGGTCAGGAATGGGCTGAAGCCACCGTTTCCAGACTGGTCAGCGAAGCCGGCGACTTGCTATCCCCCTATGGCGACAAGGCAGCCATTCTGGCCGAGACGGCCCGCTTCGTGGCGAACCGCAGGAGCTGAGCTTCTCTCCCATCATCTTGCCCGGTCGCAAGCAAACCAAACCGGGCGAATGTCACCATGACAAGATTCCGGCTGCCGGAGGGTGATTTTCACAGGGTTCTGTGACAAATTCCGCATCCGAATTGACCTTTGGACGCGAAATTCTTCGCGTCGGCCGATCTCCCGGGATGCCCACCATGCGCGAAGCGCTTGCCTATCTGCCGCAGATCCTGCCGGCCTACATCGCCTACATCATTGCCGTCGTCAGCCCGGGCCCGGCCATCATGGCCATCATCGGCACATCGATGACACATGGCCGCAAGGCGGGCATGACCCTCTCACTCGGCATTTTTGGGGGGTCGCTGACTTGGGCGATTGCCGCTGGCGCCGGGCTTGCCACTCTGCTGCAGACCTACGCCGTCGCGCTGGAATTGCTGAAGATCTTCGGCGGCCTCTATCTGCTTTATCTCGCCTACAAGGCGTTTCGCGCCGTCCGTGCAAATGGAGAACTGACGACCTCAGCAGAGGGGCCGAAAACACCCAGCTTCAAATCCCTGATTCTACGCGGCTACGGCATCCACGTCACCAACCCGAAAGCAATCTTCGCCTGGCTCGCCATCATCGCGCTCGGCATGCCACAGGGCGCGCCAACCTCCGTCGCGGTGCTGATCATCGCCGTGTGCTGCAGCACCGGTTTCGTGATCTTCATGGGCTATGCGATCCTGTTTTCGACATCGCATGCCCTCAAGGTCTACCGCAATGCGCGTCGCTGGATCGAGGGGGCCATGGCCGGCTTCTATTGCTTTGCTGGCATCAAGCTCCTGACTAGCAATATCTGAAGCCATTCCGAAAAAGCCGCGTAGCGGCTTTCCGATCAAGACATTTGAAAGCAAATTGACAGCGCGGCCGCAGCGGCGGATCACTCCGCAGCGACGTCCTTCCGGCCGAAGCGCTTCTCGATATAGTCGGCAACAAGCGCCTCGAAATCGGAGGCGATGTTCGGGCCGCGCAGCGTCATGGCCTTCTGGCCATCGATGAAGACAGGAGCAGCTGGCGTTTCGCCGGTGCCGGGCAGCGATATGCCGATATCGGCATGCTTGCTTTCGCCGGGACCGTTGACGATGCAGCCCATGACAGCGACGTTGAGCGCTTCCACGCCCGGATATTTCTCACGCCAGATCGGCATGTTCTTGCGGATGTCGTTCTGGATGTTCTGCGCCAGTTCCTGGAAGACCGTCGACGTCGTGCGGCCGCAGCCGGGACAAGCCGCGACGACGGGAATAAACTGGCGGAAGCCCATGACCTGCAGCAGCTCCTGCGCCACCTGCACTTCACGGGTACGGTCGCCATTCGGCTCCGGTGTGAGCGAAACGCGGATCGTGTCGCCGATGCCGTGCTGCAGCACATAACCCATGGCCGCGGACGAAGCGACGATGCCCTTGGAGCCCATGCCGGCTTCGGTGAGGCCGAGATGCAACGCATGGTCGGAGCGCTCGGATAGCATGGAATAAACGGCGATCAGATCCTGCACCTGACTGACCTTGGCCGACAGGATGATGCGGTTGCGCGGCAGGCCGATTTCCTCGGCGAGATCGGCGGAGATCAGCGCCGATTGCACGATCGTCTCGCGCGTCACCTGCCGGGCCGACAGTGGCGAGCCCTCGGCGGCGTTCTTGTCCATCAGCGCAGTCAGAAGATCCTGATCGAGCGAACCCCAGTTGACGCCGATGCGCACCGGCTTGTCGTAGCGGATCGCCATCTCGATGATCTCGGCGAACTGCTTGTCCTTCTTGTCCTTGAAGCCGACATTGCCGGGATTGATGCGGTATTTCGCCAGCGCCTCTGCGCAGGCCGGATGATCGGCAAGCAATTTGTGGCCGATATAATGGAAATCGCCGATCAGCGGCACATCCATGCCGAGACGCAGCAGCCGCTCGCGAATCTTCGGTACGGCGGCAGCGCTTTCATCACGATCGACGGTGATGCGCACCAGCTCCGAACCGGATTTGAACAGAGCCGCCACCTGCGCCACGGTCGAGTCGATATCGGCCGTGTCTGTATTGGTCATGGACTGTACGACGACAGGGGCACCGCCGCCGACGATCACGCCGCCGACATCGACGGCAACGGAGGAACGGCGCGGTTTCGGGTCGAAATCGGTGGCGGACGACATGGAAAGCTCTCGCAGGCCTTTGAAACGGGTGCCTTTCAGGTGGATCACGAAGCGGTCGTTGTCAACCGCTCCGGACATCTCTTTTGATCGGCCGGGATCCACCGGTTACCGAGCAAAAGCGACGAAATTAATGCTTGGCATCTCCAATGCCGTCAGCGTAGCGCGCTAGTGACGATAGCGCCAGCACGACCAGCAGCAGCGCTGGCAGCACCATCAGCACCGGCGAGAAGCCGATATGTTCGGCGGCAAAGCCGATGGCCGAAGGTGCAACCAGCATGCCGGAATAGCCGAGCGTGGTGACGACGGAGATACCGATGCCCGGCTGCAGGCCGGGAATATTGCCGGCGGCAGAAAAAGCAATCGGCACCATGTTGGAAATGCCGATGCCGCAGAGCGCAAAGCCGAGGATGGCAAGTTCGGCGCTCGGCGCCAGCGCCGCCGTCAGCATGCCGACGATGGCAAAGACCGTGCAGACACGCAGCGTCCTGATGGCGCCGAGCCAATCGCGCACGAAATCGCCGGCAAAGCGCATGGTCGCCATTGTGGCCGAGAAAGCGGCGAAGCCGAAGCCCGAGAGCGCCACCGACGCGCCTTTTTCCTGACTGAGATAGAGCGCGCTCCAATCGAGGACGGCCCCTTCCGGCACCATGCAGAACAGTGCGACGATACCGAGCAGCCAGGGCAGCGGGATCATCGGCAGCTTTGCCTTCGGCTTGGCCTCGTCATGATGCGGCTGATCGCTGAGAACCATCGGCCACGCGACCACCAGGAATAGGGCGGCGATGACGGTCGAGGCTTCAGCATGGCCGAGAACGCCCCAACGCGAAATCAACAGACCGCCGATCGCCGAGCCGAGCAGGCCGCCAAGGCTCCAAAAGGCATGGCATGACGACATGATCGCCCGGCGCATGGATTTTTCGACCGAGACCGCGTTGGCATTCATCGCCACGTCCATGGCGCCGATGAAGCCGCCGAAAAGGAAGAGCGAAATCGCGGCTGTCCAGACATTCGGCGCAAGCGTCAGAGCCAGGATCATCGGCAGCGTCAACACGGCGAGGACCTTGACGACGATGTGCGAACCGCGCACGGCAATCTGCGCGCCGGCAAGCGGCATCATGGTCAACGACCCGACGCCGAAGACCAGGATCATCAGGCCAAGCTCGAATTTCGACAGTTGCAGGCGCTCGGCGAACTCCGGAATCTTCGGCGCCCAGCAGCCAACGATGAAGCCGTTCAACAGGAACATCAACGAAACGGCCGCACGCGGTTTTGTGAAAAATCCGCTTCGCCGGGCCTCCAGACCCTCCAATCTCGTCATGTCATCCATAAGAATTCCTCCAAATCGGTGCCGCAGTCTATTTAAATCGATTGAAATCTCAACGATCGAAAAGAGCCGCACCGGTCACATTTCGTCTCCCTCTGTTAAAGCGGAGGCAAAGACGTCACAACCTCAAATAAATAATTCATATGCGTACGGCATTGGCAAAAAGCGCTATTGACGGCGAAAAAGTAGGCTCCTATCGGTTGAAGTCTGAAAGATTCTTCAAGCCGACCTGCCGTCGGCTATCCGTTGGTGCTCCCCCGTGAAAAACCCCATCAGCTACGGCATCCTTCTTACGGTGTTTGCCTACATGCTGTTCACCGCTCACGATTCGGCGGTGAAGCTGCTCGTCTCCTCCATCCCGGTCTGGCAGGTCCTGTTCATCCGGAGCTGCACCATCCTTGCAGGCTGCTTCGTTTTCGAGGGCCCTTCCCTCGTTCACAAGGTAGCGCGTTCGCCGATCATCAAGCCGATGATCCTGCGCAGCATCATCATCCTGATCGCCTGGATCTCCTATTATACGGCAGCCTCCTACCTGCAGCTCGCCGAAGTGACGACCCTTTATTACGCCGCGCCGATCGTCGGCACCATTCTCGCCACCATCGTGCTGCGCGAGAAAGTCACCTTCGCCCGCTGGATGGCCGTCGGCGTCGGCTTCTGCGGCGTGGTGATTGCCTCTAATCCTGTTGGGTTGTCGATCTCCTGGCCGGTCTATCTGGCGCTGCAGGCGGCTGTCCTTTGGGCAAGTGGCATGGTGCTCCTGCGGAAGACCGCGCTGCATGAGAAAAGCCACATCCAGATGGCCGTCTCCAATATCCTGTTCATCATCCTGACCGCCGGCATGGCCATTGCCTACTGGCACACCCCGACGCCGTTCCAGATCGTCCTGCTCGCGCTCACTGGCATCATCGCCGGCGCCGGCCAGCTCGCGCTGTTCGAGGGCATGCGCCAGGCGCCCGTCTCGGTGCTGGCGCCGTTCGAATATACGTCGCTCGTCTGGGCCTTCCTGCTCGGTTACGTGATCTGGGGCGACATCCCCGGCAGCAACACCTTCATCGGCGCAATTCTGATTCTCAGTGCAGGCCTGATCATCATCGTCAGCGAACGGATGAAACGGCGCACGGCTGCGGCTTGAGAGGCCAAAGGGCAAATTCTAAAGTGCGCAGCCGTCTTTCAGACAGGTCTTTCGCGCTTTAGGCCCTTGATACCGCGCATGTCGGTACCGCAAAACCGCTCCACGCCTTTGCGCAACATGCTTTACCGCTAAAGGTGTCCTCCACAAATTTTCGCGGCAAGGTATGATATAGCCCGCCTTGGTGCCGGGCCTTCACATCCGTGGATGATGATAGAGATAGATGATGATCGACAAATCCTTCTCCTGGCCTCGCGAACCGATTGCCATTGTCGCGATCGGCGATTCCGGCGAAGCGCTTCTGTTAAGGGCCATTCTCGAAAGCCTCGGTGCGGCGGTCCTCCTGCACTTGCCGGGAACGCCAGCCGATGTTCTGAAATGCCTGGATCAAGGATCGATCGCGCCGGAATACATCATCCTATCCGGCCACGGCGATGAAACAGGCTTCGTCCTTGGGGAATTCGTCGAAGACATCGACACGTCAGCCCTCGTCAAAGGAAGTTTGCCCGCGGCCAATCTCACGAACCGGGTCAATCTGCCGGGCAAGGTCGTTCTGAGTACGGCTTGCCTGACGGGCAACGAAGCCTTTGCACAGGCATTTCTTTCCGGCGGCGTAAGTGCCTACATCGCTCCCGCCGAATACCCGGATGGCGCTGCCATCCCGCTCTTCGTACACGGCTTTTTCTATCACCTCCTTCAAAAGCAGGCCCCTTTGGAGGAGGCCATCATGCTGGCAAGCGCTTTCGACGAGGCGGAACTGGCGATTACCCTTTTCAAAGGGACAAGCAGCGAAGCCTCCGCGGGATTGTAGGCAGCTTGCCTCGATCACATCACCGCAACGACATCGTTCCATTCAGCCCTGAGCATTCCCATGATCGCGGTATCCCATCGCTCCTCGCCGACCTTTGCGGACGATCGCCTCACGCCTTCGCTGACAAAGCCGAGTTTCGCATAGGTGCGTATCGCAGGCCCGTTCCAGGTATAGACATTGAGCTCTACCCGCTCGATTACGTCTTCCGAAAAAGCCCTGGCCAGAACCAACTTCAGCATTGGGGCGGCATATCCCTTGCCGCGCATGGCAGGCGCCAGGACGACCCTTGCTATCCGCGCCACCCCGTTTTGCCAGTCATAGACCAGCTGAACATGGCCGACCGGGCTTAAACTTTCGTCTTCAGCCATCCAGCAGCGCCGCTCCGGACGGTCGCCGTGGCCCGCCTGAAGCAGAGGAGCAAGCTGCGAAGCGTCAAGCGGATGGCTGAAACCCGGACCGCCCCACTGAGCCAACTCCCTCTCATTGTCGAACCAGGTAGACAGAACTGCGAAATGCTCAGTCGAAAAGGGTTTTAGCGATAGCATAATAAGTGTTTCCAAGGGCGGATCGTATTGTAGTCCGGCTGTTTGCCGCGGCTCGAACGATAACGAACCGCACCGCACTTAAAACCACTCAACGTCCTCTTTGAGAAAAATATTCGCATTTGCCGCATTCTTTCGCAGTTTTCTACGCTTTCTCGATGCGGTATTTCTGCGATGTATGCCGCATTGATTGAAACCGCTCTCAAGAAACGGAAGAAAACGATGAACTGGTTGAAGACTGTTGCCGCCGCCGCCCTCGTGCAGGCCGCGCTTCTCGTGCCCGCCCATGCCGGCGACAATCTCAAGGCGATCCAGGCTGCCGGTGTGCTGAAGGTTGGCACGGAAGGCACCTATGCGCCCTTCACCTATCATGACGAGAGCGGCAAGCTCACCGGCTTCGATGTCGAGATCGCCGAAGCCATTGCCGGGAAGCTCGGCGTCAAGGCGCAGTTCCTGGAAGGCAAGTGGGACGGCCTGATCGCCGGCCTCGACGCCAACCGCTACGACACCGTCATCAACGAAGTCGGCGTCACCGATGCCCGCAAGAAGAAGTATGATTTCTCCGATCCCTACATCGCCTCCAAGGCCGTGCTGATCGTCAAGGAAAGCAACACCGACATCAAGGATTTCCCCGATCTCAAGGGTAGGAAGTCCGCTCAGTCGCTGACAAGCAACTTCGGCAAGCTCGCCACCGAGTCCGGCGCCGAACTCGTCGGCACCGACGGCTTCGACCAGTCGATCCAGCTCGTGCTGACCGGCCGCGCCGACGCCACCATCAACGACAGCCTCTCCTTCCTAGATTTCAAGAAGCACAAGCCGGATGCGCCGGTGAAGATCGTTGCCCAGCAGGCCAATGCCGATTATTCCGCCGCCATCATCCGCAAGGGCGAGCCGGAACTGCAGGCTGCCATCAACAAGGCACTGGCCGACATCAAGGCCGACGGCACCTATGCCAAGATCTCCCAGAAATACTTCGGACAGGACGTTTCGAAGTAAGGGGAATAGGCAGAAACGCTAAATTGTGAAAAAGATGCGTCCGGGGACATCTCCGGACGCATTCTCTTATGGAAAGGGCGCTTCTGCGTGGAGCACTGGTTGCAACTGATGTGGGAGTCTTTGGGCACGCTGCTTTGGGCGGGGCTCGTCTTCACCATCCCACTCACCTTGATCACCTTCGTTCTTGGGCTGCTGCTCGGTCTTGTCACTGCCGTGACGAGGCTGTTCGGGCCGCCGCCGCTTGTCGCTGTTGCACGTTTCTATGTCTGGGTGATCCGCGGCACACCGCTTCTGGTGCAGCTCTTCGTGATCTTCTACGGCCTGCCGAGCCTCGGCATACTGCTCGATGCCTTCCCGGCCGCAGTCATCGGCTTCACGCTCAGCGTCGGCGCCTATACGTCGGAAATCATTCGCGCCGTCATCTCCTCGGTGCCGAAGGGCCAGTGGGAAGCCGCCTATTCGATCGGCATGAACTGGCGCCAGGCCATGAGCCGCACGATCCTGCCGCAAGCAGCCCGTGTTGCCGTGCCACCGCTGTCGAACACGTTTATCTCGCTGGTCAAGGATACCTCGCTTGCCGCAGCCATCACCGTGCCGGAATTGTTTCAGGCGGCACAGCGCATCGTGGCGACGACCTATGAACCGCTGATCCTCTATATCGAGGCCGCCATTATCTATCTGGTGCTCAGCACTTTCCTCTCGACGCTGCAGGGCTATCTCGAACGCCATTTCTCCCGCTCCGGCGGTACGCTGGAGGCGCAGGCATGATCGAACTCCAGCACATCGAAAAGCGCTTCGGCGAGAACGTCATCCTCAAGGATATCTGCCTCGTCATTCCCGAAGGTACGGTAACGGCGCTTGTCGGCCCGTCCGGGGGCGGCAAGAGCACGCTCCTGCGCTGCATCAACCTGCTGGAGATCCCGACGGCGGGCACGATCCGCATCGGCGACGAGACGGCCACCTTCCAGCCGGGCAAGAAACCCGCCTGGCAGGAGATCCAGAAGATCCGCCGGCAGACCGGCATGGTCTTCCAGAATTTTCAGCTCTTTCCGCATCAGACCGCCATCGGCAATGTCATGGAGGGCCTGACGACCGTGTTGCGCTGGCCGGCCGACAAGGCTCGCGCGCGGGCCGTAGAACTGCTGACAAAGGTCGGCATGGCACACAAGATGGATGCCTGGCCTTCGACGCTCTCCGGCGGCCAGCAGCAGCGCGTTGCGATCGCCCGCGCACTTGCTCCCTCGCCACGCGTCCTGCTTTGCGACGAGCCAACCTCGGCGCTCGATCCGGAACTGGCGGCGGAAGTGGTCGATGTCCTTGGCAAGCTTGCAAAAGAAGGCACGACCATGGTGATGGCAACGCACGACCTGCGGCTTGCATCGAAGATCGCCAACAACGTGGTCTTTCTCGAAGCAGGCAACATCGTTGAGACAGGCTCCTCCCGCAACATCTTCGGCGCCCCGGCGCAGGAGCGGACCAAGCAATTCATCTCGACGCTCAACGCCGGCCACAGCTACGACATTTGAGGCTTGCAAACGCAGCACTCGCTTCGGCCAACTGGCCGCGCATTGACCATGCGCGGCTTTCCGTTTAGCTCTTGTGCCATGAACACGACATTGGTTCTCGTAGTGGTAGGAAGGCGCATGGGCAGGATGGTGTAACCATCCGGCGAAAGCACCCATGCGCGGTAAGCAGGCTCCTGACGGGGCCTTTTTTATTGCCCGAAACCCGGGCGGCCCCTCGTCAGATTTCCCTCGACTTTCCATCCACACGACGGACAAGGCCATGACGCGCACGAGAAGCCGCATCGAACGTTCACCCAGGCAAGCCATCGAAGAAGAAGCGGGGCACGCAGCCGCACCACCGAGGCTGACGACCCTCATCCTGCTTTCGGCACTGGCCGTGCTGCCCGTCAACATGATCCTGCCGTCGCTGCCGAAAATCGCCGCGGCATTCCATGCCGATTTCGCCCTCGTGAACCTCTCCGTCGCCGGCTTTTCCATCGTGACTGCGTTCCTGGAAGCGATCGGGGGAGCGATATCGGATCGCTTCGGCCGCAGGCTGGTCGTGCTGACGGCACTCTCCGTCTTCATTGTCGCCTCGATCGGCTGCGTTATCGCGCCCAATATCGGCATCTTCCTGCTATGCCGCATGATGCAGGCCTGTATCGGACCCTGCTATTCCGTCGCGCTCGTCGTCATCAAGGAAACCTCCGACGATCGGGAGGCCGCAAGCAAATTCGGCTATCTCGCGATGGGATGGGCGCTGGCCCCCATGGTAGGGCCTCTGCTCGGCGGAACCTTGGACGAGCTTTTCGGCTGGCAGGCGAGCTTCGTCGTCCTCGCGATCTTCGGTGTTGCCGCCTTCCTTCTGTCCCTGCGCGAATTGAAGGGATCGCAAGCGCCATCCCTGGCAGCACCTGGAAACTATCTGGCCTCCTATGGGCTGCTTTTACGTTCGGCACGGTTCTGGGCCTATACGCTCTGTATGGCCTGCTCGATGGGGGTTCTCTATATCTTCCTTGGGGGAGCACCGCTTACGATCGGCGATACGCTTGGCGGATCGAGCGCAAGGCTCGGCTTCTATATGGGCCTGATCCCCGCCGGCTTCATTCTGGGCAGCTATCTGGCCGGCCGCTACGGTGCGAAAATCCAGCTCGGCACGATCCTTGTCGCCGCACGGCTTCTAACCTGCCTCGGCCTGGCAACCGGTCTTGCCTTGTCGCTATCGGGCACGATGCATGTTTGGGCGCTCTTTGGCCCCTGCATCTTCATCGGCATCGGCAATGGCCTAACCATGCCAGCCGCCAATAGCGGCGCGATGTCGGTGCGAGCGGATATGGTCGGAACGGCTGCGGGACTGGCGGCGGCCATGCGGATATCGGGCGGCGCGATCATCGGCTCTCTTGCCGGACTGTTTCTTGCCCAATCCCCGGTCATTCATACCTTGTTCGCCCTGATGCTGATTTCAGCCTTGCTCGCATTGCTGGCTGCATCTTGGGCTGCGATGATCGAAAAACGGGGTTAAGAAGATAGAGCCTTTCCACATTTTGAAGACGTGCGGAAAGGTTTTATCCGACATGTTTGCTCATATGGACGAGAAAGCCATCCTTGAGCGGTTCTTCGCGGTCGACGGCATAACCGTGTCTCAGATAGAGTTCCACATTCGCGACAAAGCGCTTGTTGGTATAGAGGCGAATATCGTTCACACCGAGCGAGGCGGCAACCTGCTCGGCATGGGCAAGCAGCCTCCTGCCGATGCCACGCCCTTGATGGCGGGGCGATACGGCGATGTTCTCTATCAGCAGATGATCGCCGCCGGCCACCATCTCGATCAGGGCCACAAGCTCGCCATCAGCCTCAAGGAGATCGATGCGATGCTTCCGCACCGCTTCGGCGTAGTCAGCCGTCATCGGCAGCGGTTCACGACCGATGAGCGGCACCCATTTGCCATAGGCCTCGCGTGTCAAGGCACGAATGGAGCCAACATCGGCATCGGTCGCCGCACGCAAGAAAATCTCTTCCGCCACTTCCAAACTCCCTTTCGGTCAGCCGACCCAATTGTGCAGCTCTTGCAAGGGGGGCAGGCTTCCACTGCCGGATATGTCAAGCTGGCAGAATCCTGTAGCCGCCTGTATCCCGTGTCACCCGCCCAAAACCAGTGATATGCCCACCGGCGACGATCCACCCCTGACGGGCAGCGTCCTCCAGGGCGGCGAGACGGGTTCTGGCCGCCTGCCCGGGATCGAGATCATAGGTCAGTCCGATCTTCGGATCGACGGGCTGCAGATCCCCCAGATGCAAGGTATCGCCCCAAAGGAGCAGGGAACGGTCCTTACCGCGAAGCAGATAGCCGATATGGCCGGGCGTATGACCCGGCAGCGGATGAACCTCTATGCCTGGCAGCACTTCCCCTGCCCCGATCCGTCTTACGCGCGCGCCATAGACCCGCTGCAGCTGCTCGGCAATCTTGAAACCGCCGCGTCTCGCCTCCGGCAGCGCTTCACGTTCGGCTGGATCGGTGAAAAAGGCGATATCGCGTTCCGATACGAACACCTCTGCATGCGGGAAGTATGCCGTGTCGCCATCGAAGAGACCGAGCGCATGATCGCCGTGGATATGAGTGAGCAAGACGCCCTGGACCTCATCAGGCGAAACTCCCGCGTCACGCAGCGCTGCACGCGCATGGCCATATTTCGGCCCCCAGGACGAGCCAGTCCCAGCATCGAAAAGAAAAATACCGGCCGGTCCGCGCAGAAGGAAGCAGTTCACATCAACCTGAAGCGTCGGCTTGCCCCAGCTTGCGATCGCATGCTGCCGGGCAACATCGCCGTCCGCGTGGATCAACACGTCCGCCGGCGCCTCAAAGAGGCCGTCAAGCAGAAGCGTAACGTCGTACTGCCCAATATGGAGGGAATGATCGGTCATGACTGTGCTCCGCCTGGGATTTGCAAAAAAGAAAGGGGCGGATCAGTGAGCCGCCCCTTTTATTCTATTCTCACCTATGCTCAGGCGCCGTAGACGACGAGCAGGTCCTTGGCGTCGATCTGGTCGCCGGCACTTACCAGTACCTCGGAGATCGTGCCGTCCTTTTCGGCATGCAGCGCCGTCTCCATCTTCATGGCCTCGATCGAGACGAGCACATCGCCGGCCTTGATCGCCTGGCCGGGCGAGACGAAGACGGTGGAGATGACGCCCGGCATCGGCGCGCCGACATGGGCTGCGTTGCCGACATCGGCCTTGCGGCGAACCGCGCTACCGGAAGCGCCATGAGCACGATCCGGCACCTTGATGCGGCGCGGCTGGCCGTTGAGCTCGAAGAACACCGTCACCATGCCCTTGTCGTCGGTCGCCGTCATTGCCTGGTTGACGATGACGAGGGTCTTGCCCTTCTCGATTTCGGCAAAGAGCTCGTCGCCCTCCTTGAGGCCGTAGAAATAGGCCGGCGTCGGCAGCACCGAGACGGGGCCGTAGGTGTCAGCCGCCAATGCATAGTCGGTGAAGACCTTCGGATACATCAGGTAGGAGGCGAACTCGAAATCGTCGACCTTGCGCTCGAGCTTGGTCTCGATGACCTTGCGCTCCGCATCGAGATCGGCTTCGGCGAGCAGAGAGCCAGGGCGCACGGTATAGGGCTTGTCGCCCTTCAGAGCCTTCTTCTGCAGGGCTTCCGGCCATCCGGCGGGCGGCTGGCCCAGATCGCCCTTCAGCATGGAAACGACCGAATCCGGGAAAGCGATATCCTTGGCCGGGTTCTCGACATCGGCGACCGTCAGATCCTGGCTCACCATCATCAATGCCATGTCGCCGACGACCTTGGAGGACGGCGTCACCTTGACGATATCGCCGAACATCTGGTTGGCGTCTGCATAGGCCTGAGCCACCTGATGCCAACGGGTCTCGAGACCGAGCGAGCGGGCCTGTTCCTTGAGATTGGTGAACTGTCCGCCCGGCATTTCGTGCAGATAGACTTCGGAAGCCGGTCCCTTGAGGTCGCTTTCGAAGGCGGCATACTGGTTGCGCACCGCCTCCCAATAGAAGGAAATGCGACGGATCCATTCGGGATCGAGGCCCGGGTCCCGCTCGGAACCCTTGAGGGCTTCGACGATCGAGCCGAGGCAGGGCTGCGAGGTATTACCGGACAACGCATCCATTGCCGCATCGACAGCATCGACGCCCGCATCGACGGCAGCAAGCACGGTTGCGGCTGCAATGCCCGAAGTGTCATGCGTGTGGAAGTGGATCGGCAGCCCGGTCGCCTCGCGCAGCGCCTTGAACAGCACCTTCGCTGCCGCCGGCTTCAGAAGGCCGGCCATATCCTTCAAGGCGATGATATGGGCACCGGCTTTTTCCAGCTCGACGGCGAGATCGGTATAGTACTTCAGATCATATTTCGGGCGAGCGGAATTGAGGATGTCGCCCGTGTAGCAGATCGCCGCCTCGCAGAGCTTGTTTTCCTCGGCAACCGCATCCATCGACACGCGCATGTTCGCTACCCAGTTCAGGCAATCGAAGACGCGGAAGAGGTCGACGCCGCCTTGGGCCGCCTGGCGGACGAAATATTTCACGACGTTGTCGGGATAGTTGGTGTAGCCAACGCCGTTGGCGCCGCGCAGCAGCATCTGGAGAAGCAGGTTCGGCGCACCCTCACGGATCAGCGACAGACGCTCCCATGGGTCTTCCGTGAGGAAGCGCATGGAAACGTCGAAGGTGGCGCCGCCCCAGCATTCCAGAGACAGGAGCTGCGGCAAAGCGCGCGCATAGGTGCCGGCAACGCCGGCGATGTCATAGGTGCGCATGCGGGTCGCGAGCAGCGACTGATGGCCGTCGCGCATCGTCGTATCGGTCATCAGCACGCGCTTTTCGTTGCGCATCCATTCGGCGAATTTCTGCGGGCCAAGCTTGTCCAGCAGCTGTTTGGTGCCATCCGGAACAGCGCTATCGATATAGGGCACCACCGGCTGGGCAGCCTTGGGCGACGGCGCGGGACGGCCGCGCGCCTCGGGATGACCGTTGACGGTGACATCGGCAAGATAGGTCAGGAGCTTGGTGGCGCGGTCCTGGCGCTTGACCTGCTGGAACAGCTCCGGCGTCGTATCGATGAACCGCGTCGTATAGCTGTTGTCGCGGAATTTCGGGTGGGTGATGATCGCTTCGAGGAAGGTAAGGTTGGTCGCGACGCCACGGATGCGGAATTCGCGAAGCGCACGGTGCATGCGCGAGATCGCTTCCTGCGGGTTCGGCGCCCAGGACGTTACCTTCACCAGCAGCGGGTCGTAGTAGCGGGTGATGATGGCGCCCGAATAGGAGGTGCCGCCGTCGAGGCGGATGCCGAAGCCCGAAGCCGAGCGATAGGCGGTGATGCGGCCGTAGTCCGGGATGAAATTGTGCTCCGGATCCTCGGTTGTCACGCGGCACTGCAGCGCGTGTCCGTTGAGGCGAATATCTTCCTGCTTCGGAACGCCCGATTCCGCCGTGCCGATGGCGAAGCCGTCGAGGATATGGATCTGCGCCTTGACGATATCGATGCCGGTGACGACTTCGGTCACGGTATGCTCGACCTGGATGCGCGGATTGACTTCGATGAAGTAGAATTTGCCGGTATCGGCATCCATCAGATATTCGACGGTGCCGGCGCCGACATAGTTCGTCGCCTTGGCGATCTTCAGCGAGTATGCCGCCAGTTCCTGGCGCTGCGCCTCGCTGAGATAGGGCGCCGGCGCACGCTCGACGACCTTCTGATTGCGGCGCTGAACCGAACAGTCGCGCTCGAAGAGATGAACGACATTGCCGTGCGTATCGCCAAGAACCTGGCTTTCGACGTGCCGGGCGCGCTCGACGAGTTTTTCAAGATAGACCTCGTCCTTGCCGAAAGCGGCCTTCGCCTCGCGCTTGGCCTCCGTCACTTCCTTGGCGAGATCCGCCTCGGAGCGGATGACGCGCATGCCGCGACCGCCGCCGCCCCACGAGGCCTTGAGCATGACCGGATAGCCGATTTCGGCCGCCATCTTGGCGACCACCGCCATATCGTCAGGCAGCGGCTCGGTTGCCGGCACGACCGGCACGCCGACGGAGATTGCCAGATTGCGCGCAGCAACCTTGTTGCCGAGCTGGCGCATCGTGTCGGCGCGCGGCCCGATGAAAATAATGCCGGCGGCATCGCAGGCGTCGACGAATTCAGGGCTTTCCGACAGCAGGCCGTAGCCAGGATGAATGGCATCGGCGCCGGAAAGCTTGGCAACGCGGATGACCTCGTCGATCGACAGATAGCTCTCGATCGGCCCGAGGTCGCGGGCCAGATGCGGGCCGCGGCCCACCTGATAGCTTTCATCGGCTTTGAATCGATGCAGCGCGAGTTTGTCTTCCTCGGCCCAGATGGCCACCGTTTTTATGCCAAGCTCGTTGGCGGCGCGGAATACGCGAATGGCGATTTCAGAACGGTTGGCTACCAGGATCTTGGAAATGGGCAATGCAGTCTCCTCACGGCATCGAAACGGGCAATGCTGCACCCGCGAAGAAAATTCTTAACTTCTTGTTACGAGAAGTGTCAATTTCCCCGACGCTTCGGAAATCAAAATTGTTGCCGCTACGGAATAAGTCCGTTTCTGAAAGCGATGGCAACAATGTGCTGCCGGTTCTTCGCATTCAGCTTGTCCTGGATACTGTTCATGTACCAGTCGACGGTGTGGTTGGAGATAGCAAGCAGGCGACTGATCTCGATCGACGTCATGCCTTCGGCCAGGTGGCTGAGCACTTCCATCTCGCGCTTGGTCAGCTTGGCATCGACATTTGCGGCCTCTTCCAGCGATTGCGCTTCGTCGCGCAGCTCCAGCAGGCGCCAGAATGTCTTTCTGGCAACGGCATCGAAGAGAGACAGCTCCGTCGGCGACAGATCCACCGCGTCGCCGCCGATCGTCATGCTGCCGAGCAAGCCGTTGCGGCCGTGAATCGGGAAAATATAGCCGTCGAGCAGGCCGTTGGCGCGGGCGTCCGCCATCATCTGCTCCATCCGGCGGCGTAAAGGATCGCTCTTGAGCGCGGTCATAGCATCGCGCCAGCGGAACGGCCGCTGCGCCCGGCCGAGATAACGCGCAACCGGGTCCACAAGCATGTATCGCTTGTTCTCGTAGGTCAGTGGCCATTTGTCCGGCCAGCGGCCGGCAAGCATGAAATTCGCAAGATCGATGTTTGGTCGCGGTTGCTTCAGCAGGCCGTAGAAGTCGAACTTGTAGGAACGAAGCACCAGCTCCAGTTCGGTAACGACATTCTTGGCAAGCTTGCATTCCTCTATGACCACAAGCAGTTGTAATAACGAATGGATATTCACATCTACCCCTTGGCTTTACAGCCTGAATTGCTGGCGCCCGGACATTCCCATCGATGTCTCGCCTAGCCCAAAACGCGTCCAATCGCCGGCAACATACTCAGCCCGGAACAAAATTAAACGCTTTTGGCGAAATTTTTATCATTCAACCTTAGATGGCAGATCTTGTGCGATATGGCAACGCGACACCAAGGCAGTTTCAAACTGTCACATTTTAACCAAAACCGATAGGGTCAACTATATATACTCGCGCGCATGACGCGAAAAATCGCTTTGAAAAACAGCGTAGGATTCCGTTAATCGCCGGTTCAGGTAGCGATCTGTAGCATCCCAACATTCCGAGTTTTGCCGATGCAAAGAGGGTGCCAGACGTGTCACTGTTCAAAGTCTATGCGAGAGCCCTGAAGTATCTTGGCGCGTATCGATACCGCGTTTGGATGGTCGTGATCGCAAACATCGCTTTAGCGATGACCACCATCTACGAGCCGGTTCTGTTCGGCCGCATCTTCGATGCGATTGCCAAGAAGGAAGCCGTCACGCCGACCATGGCGTTGTGGGCCGGCTTTGCCGTCTTCAGTGCCGTAGCCTTCATCGTCGTGTCCCGCGAAGCCGATCGCTTGGCGCATGGTCGCCGCGCATCCCTGCTTACCGAGGCATTTGGTCGCATCATCTCGATGCCGCTCTCCTGGCATAGCCAGCGCGGCACTGCGAGCGCGCTGAATACGCTGCTTCGCGCCTGCGAAGCCCTGTTCGGCCTGTGGCTCGAATTCATGCGCAACCATCTGACGACTGCCGTCGCGCTCGTCGTGATGGTCCCGACCGCCATGGCCATGGACCTGCGTCTTTCGGCCGTGCTCATCCTGCTCGGCACCTTCTACTGGATCATCGGCCGCCTGGTCATGAACCGGACGAAGGATGGCCAGACCTCGGTCGAGAGCCACTACAATACCGTTTTCTCGCATGTGAGCGACTCGATCAGCAACGTTTCCGTGCTGCACAGCTACAACCGCATCGAAGCCGAGACCAAGGCGCTGAAGTCGTTCACTGAGCGTCTGCTGGCCGCCCAGTATCCGGTTCTCGACTGGTGGGCTCTTGCCGGCGCTCTGAACCGCACGGCGTCGACTGTTGCCATGATGGCGATCCTGATGATCGGCACCGTGCTTGTGCAGGACGGCAGCCTGAGCCTTGGCGCGCTCATCACGTTCATCGCTTTTGCCAACGTGCTGATCGGCCGTCTTGAGCAGCTGCGCAACTTCGCCAACCAGATTTTCGAAGCCCGCGCCAAGCTCGTGGACTTCTATACGCTGGAAGATTCTGTCCGCGACCGCGAAGAGCCGGCTGGTCTTGCCGAGATCAAGGACGTCAAGGGCGAGGTGGAATTCCGCGACGTTTCCTTCGGCTTCGCCAACTCGTCGCAGGGCCTGCACAACATCTCCTTCACGGTGAAGGCAGGCCAGACCGTCGCCATCGTCGGCCCGACCGGCGCCGGCAAGACGACGCTCGTCAACCTGCTGCAGCGTGTTTTCGATCCGCAGTCCGGTCAGATCCTCGTCGACGGCAACGACATCACCAAGGTGACGCGCCGTTCGCTGCGCCGCTACATCGCCACCGTCTTCCAGGATGCCGGCCTGCTGAACCGCTCGATCAGCGATAACATCCGCCTCGGCCGCGAAGGTGCGACGCAGGAGGAAATGATCCGTGCCGCCCAGGCCGCTGCCGCCAACGACTTTATCGAAACCCGCGAAGGCGGCTACGATACCCGCGTCGGCGAGCGTGGCAACAAGCTCTCGGGTGGCGAGCGCCAGCGTATCGCGATCGCCCGCGCCATCCTGAAGGACGCACCGATCCTCGTGCTCGACGAAGCGACCAGTGCGCTCGACGTCGAAACCGAAAACCGCGTCAAGTCGGCGATCGACAATCTGCGGCAGAACCGCACGACCTTCATCATCGCGCACCGCCTGTCGACGGTACGCGAGGCCGACATGGTCCTCTTCCTGGACAACGGCCGTATCGTCGAGAACGGCAGCTTCAATGAGCTCAGCCAGAGCAACGGCCGCTTCGCCGCCCTGCTGCGCGCCAGTGGCATCCTGACGGACGAGGAAGTCCGCAAGGCATATGCCACCGAAAGCGAAGCCGCCTGATCTTCGCAAGGGGTCCAAGATCGAAGCCGGGAGAGCACTGCTCTCCCGGCTTTTTGCTATCGAGGCTCTGGCCCGGACGATATCTGTCGGGCAAGCGCGATGGCGACGCAACGAATGCCTCAGCCCCCGCAACCCAAGTCTTCCCTATTTAAACTGGGAGAGAGCGCTTACCGCGCAAGATCTACGCCTTCCGTCCACGGGTCCGCAAGCGCGAGAAACAGTCCCCGCTTCCGCCTGTGGGAAGAGGATTAGGGGCTTTGGTTGCGAGAAACCTGCATCGGGATGACACGACCAACTGGAAAAGAGAAAAGGCCCGGCAGAGAACCGAGCCTTTCCATCTTCCAATCAGAGGTCGCCTCGACTGGGCCCAACCGGGAAGTTAGCATCGACGGTCGACCCGGATTGGGTCAGAACTTGCGCTGGAGCATGTCGCGCAAAAGTGTGCCGCGGTTTTGCGACTACGATATGCGTGAAATCAAAGAGCTAAAGTGCTTGAAGCGAATCTTAGAGATCGCGACGCGCTTTAGAAGCGGAGGAGCCTGCCCGCCGGGCTCGATCGACAGCATACCAGTTCGAGCAGGGATTCAGGCTGGACCGAGAGATCCCTGACCGGACGCCTGGCCCTTAAACGCCACAAATACGAGCTTGCTGAAGCGGTTGCTGCTCGGCAACGACAACGGCGTCGTCAGCCGCTTGCGCTCCCGAGCGCGGCCACGCCGGTGGCCGAACCACTCCGTTCATGGCTTGCACATAATTCAAGCGAACTCAGCGGTGCTTCCCAGCCGCGGCGGACACAGCCGCCGTTCCTGCCGGGATCTTTGCCGACCGCTGGCCGGCAATCTGAAGCCGCTTGTGCTCGAGATGGTAGGCATAGAGGAACTGCGCGGCGATGCCGATCACCACATAGATCGCGCCGACGACAGGGCTCTTGTTGGTCACGTAGAGAAGAACCTGGCCGGCCATGGCGAGGATCGTACCCGCAACGAAGATATTGAGCGAATGGCGCCCGAGGATCGTCAGCGGATGATGGGCCGAGCGGCGCAGGAACTGCGAAATCGCAGGCACACTGACGATCAGATAGGCCAGCGCCAGGACATGTAGCAGCCGCGGCAGCGACAGGAAGGTTTTGTCGAAGCCGGTCACCACGGTTGGCAGGCCCAGCATCGCAAGATAATCGCCAAGCACCCAGAGCTTGTCGGTGACCCAGACGAAGGATATCAGAACATAGACGGCGGCAAGCGCGATCAGCGCTGGATGCGCGGGAATCCGGCCACCCTTCTTCACATGCATGCAGGCGGCAAACCCGATAACGAACAGGAATTGCCAGGACAACGGGTTGAGGAACCAGAAACCTTCAAGCAGCGTCGTGTGAGGCGCGATGTAGTAGATGCCCGACACCAGCCATACGCCGGCTGAAACCAGAAGCAAAAGCAGCGGGCTTCTCGCCTCCAGCAGCATGATCAGCGGCAGCATGACGAACAGGGCGGCATACATGGGCAGGATATTGTTATAGCCGATCTGGTGCCCAAGCGTGAGCAGCGCCGGAATTCCGCCGGCCGGATCCATGAGCAGGGCGAGAATATTCACCTCGCACAACAGGCCCTTTTGCTGAAATATCCACGCGCCGGAGATGAAGAGCACCAGCGTCACGAAGGTGGTGATCATATGCGCGGTATAAAGTGTGAAGGCACGTCTGACCGCTTTCCACACCACCAACAGCCTGCTGCCGGGAGAAAAGCGGGTTCCGTAGGCAAGGCCGACCGATATGCCGGAAATCAGCACGAACGCTTCAGCGCCGTCGGAGAAGCCGAAATTCTTTGAGGTCATGAACTCGAAAATCTGCCCCGGCACATGATTGATGAAGATCATGATCAGGGCCAACGCCCTGAGGACGTCCAGACGCGTATCTCGCTGAGACATCGGCTTCGGCAGCATGATCTGTTTTGCCGTTGCCGGGCCGATATTCGCCCCTGAGTTCATGAAACTCTCCTGTTCCGACAATCAAATGCGATCGAAGCCAAAGAGTTCCCTCCTTGCCGCCGAACGACGACGCAAAACAGTGCAGAAATGCGACTGTCTGACCGGCTGCGCCTCGGGAGAAACACAACCGACCGTAAATTTTGATGACCGAGTAACCGCCGCATCGGGCGCTTTTGAGACGGCACTAGATATTTTTCCGCCCTGCGGTTCAAGACCCGCTCAAAAGCCATTCCCTGTCGAAAGCTGCCTCGACGTAACATGACATCTTCCATCCCGATACGGATGACCCAAAAGCCTTCGATCGCCACACAACACTGCCTGTCGGCCGATCCTGCACGTCAGGTCCAGCCGCATCAGCCGGTCAGTCTCTCGCTAACATAAATATCAGCCGCCGCGAGTCGCGGCTTTACACGATCGATATCGGCCCAATCACGATCGCGTGCAAGCGTGATCAGGCTTGCATACCGAGCAACAGCCGATCTTTTGATCTCTTTGCGCAAGGGGGAGGCGAGCACGTAAAAGGCGCGGCATCGACAACCATGTCGGCCACGCCTTCAACGCCAGTTATCTTGGGAAGAAATTATGAAGAGCGCGACCGGCGGCAGGGCCCACAGATCGCCTCATGCGCAAACGGCTTCGGTCAGACCACGATGCCGCAAACAATAGCCGCGACAAACAGGAACGCCGCCGAGAACAGCACGACGTGAATGGCCGTCTGAATCTTCTGCCGCGTCTTCGTAGCCCGCTTGGAACCATCGAACTGATTCACATGCGCATTCGAAATGCCCAAATTCGCCATGTGTTGCCTCCGTTCGTTTTTCTTTATGCGCCTCGTGTCGAACTCGAAACAGACATTCATACATTTCCTATCAATTAGGTAGAGATGAATTTCTGTCCAGAAGATCGCTCGAGAAAAAATAAACCACTGGATTGCTGGGGCTCAAAAGATCGGCAAAGCCAAATCAGCAGAGAATGCGACGAGCCCAAATCAAGCTGCGCTCTATGGCGCTTGCGTCGGCAGCCTGCTCTTCGCCAGGTCCGGCCTGGCGGCGGCACTTTTCATCGGAAAGAGAGGCAGACCGTGCAGCTTCCTGTTTCGCCGGTATCGGCGGATGGAGATAGCCCATCGTCATGCCACCCATGAAAAACATGCCTGCCTCCACTTACGTGTGACCCATGATCGGGATCACGAAAGTTAACCGCCATTAACGAGATCATGACAGAATTGCGGCAGGTGTCAATAGTCTATACGATTGGTCGTGTTTCGGCGGCTGGTTCATCACGCCGTTCCGGCAAAGGCAAACAGCAGTTTTCGGCCAGGAATTCCATCAAAACAAGCAATTAAAGCGGCCCGGCGATTTCGTGAAACACCGGGCCGCTATAGGTTAACAAGCCGACCGGAATCGTTCGCTCAAGTGCGGACGAAGCCCTTGCTGGCAACCATGAGATTGCGTGTATAGCCTTCCTTGACGTCGCCTGCCGCCAGCTCCTTGGCACTCAGGCGTTCGACAACGGCGCCGTTTCGCATGACCACGAGACGCTCGCACATATGCGTCACGACACCGAGGTCGTGGCTGACCATGACGAATGTCAGCTGGCGATCCTTGCGAACCTGCTCGAGCAGATTGAGCACTTCGGCCTGCACCGAGGCATCGAGTGCCGAGGTCGGCTCGTCAAGCAGCAGGATGGAAGGCTCGACGATCAGCGCGCGGGCGATGGCGACGCGCTGACGCTGGCCGCCGGAGAGCTGATGCGGATAGCGAAAACGAAAGCCGTTCCCGAGACCCACTTCGTCGAGCGCCCTGGCAATTCGCGTCTCCGCATCGCCGATGCCGTGGATCGCCAAGGGCTCCAGCAGCAGCCGGTCGATCGTCTGGCGCGGATGCAGGGAGCCGTAAGGATCCTGAAACACCATCTGCACCTGGCGATAGAAGGCCTTGCTGCGTCTTGCCCCTTTCAGCTGCTCGCTGCCGACGCGGATCGTGCCGCCGGTGACGGGTGCAAGACCTGCAACTGCGCGCAGCAGCGTCGACTTGCCTGAGCCGGACTCCCCGACCAGACCGAAGGATTCGCCCTTATTGACATCGACGTTGACCGCATCGAGGGCGTAGTAGCCGTTATAGACGACGTTGAGGCCGTCAACCGCAAGTACCGTCGTCATGCTGCCCACTCCGGTTTGCGGTCGAGTACCGGCAGAGGATGTCTGTTCTCACCGATGACGGGCATGCAGTTCAGCAGGCCGCGCGTGTAGGGATGCTGGGCATTGGTAAGCTCGGAAGCCTTGAGCTCCTCCACGACCCTGCCGGCATACATCACGAGCACCCTGTCGCAGAAGGAGGAAACCAGCCGCAGGTCGTGCGACACGAAAATCAGCCCCATGCCGCGCTCCGACACCAGCTTGTCCATGATCTTGAGAACGTCGAGCTGCACGGTAACATCAAGTGCCGAGGTCGGTTCGTCGGCGATCAGGAGTTCCGGCCCGGCAATCAGCATCATCGCGATCATGACGCGCTGACCCATGCCGCCCGAGACTTCGTGCGGATGCAGATCGTAAACTCGGCCGGGATCACGGATCTGAACGGCTTCGAGCATGGCAAGCGCGCGGTCCCGCGCCTCTCCCTTGCTGATCTTCTCATGCGTGCGCAGCGTCTCGGTGATCTGCTTGCCGATGGTCATGACGGGATCGAGCGAATATTTCGGATCCTGCAGCACCATGGCGATGCGTTTGCCGCGCAAGGAGCGCCGCTGCTTCGCGGAAATCGACAGAAGATCGATGCCGCTGAAATTCAAGGTGTCAGCGCTGACGAGCGCGTGCGGCGGCGTCAGTCCCATGATGGCTCGACCGGTCTGCGACTTGCCGGAGCCGCTCTCACCGACGATCCCGAGCCGTTCCCGGCCAAGCGTGAAGGACACACCCCGAACGGCTTCGATGACGCCAGTGCGCGTGGGATAGCGAACCCTAAGATTGTCGACTGTCAGCATCGTTGTCATTGGCCGCTCTCCTTCGGATCGAGCGCGTCGCGCAGGCCGTCACCGAGCAGGTTGAAGCCGAGGCTGACGATCAGGATCGCGATGCCGGGCATGGCCGCCACCCACCATTGATCGAGATAGTACTTGAAGCCGCTGGCGATCATGACGCCCCATTCCGGCAGCGGCGGCTGCGCACCGAGGCCGAGGAAGCCAAGGCCGGCGGCGGTCAGGATCACGCCCGCCATATCCAGCGTCACGCGCACGATCACCGAAGAGATGCAAAGCGGCATGACGTGGCGGAAGATGATGCGCAGCGACGAAGCCCCCATCAGCTGCACGGCCGAGATATAGTCGGAGTGCCTGACGGTCATCGTTTCGGCACGCGCCAGACGCGCATAGGGCGGCCACGAGGTAATGGCGATGGCGATGACGGCGTTCTCGATGCCGGCACCGAGCGCGCCGGCGAAGGCAAGCGCCAGCACCAGCTTCGGAAAGGCAAGGAAGATATCCGTGATGCGCATCAGGATGGTATCGGTCCAGCCGCCGAGGTAGCCGGACACCATGCCGACGATCAACCCGATCGGCGCCGATATGATCGCGACCAGAATGACGATGTAGAGCGTCCATCGCGAGCCGTAGATCAGGCGCGAGAGAATATCGCGCCCGAGGTCGTCTGTTCCAAGAAGATAGCCGGGCGTGCCGGGTGGCTTCAGATAGGCATTGGTCAGATCACCGATGACGGGCGAATGCGGCGCAATCACATCCGCAAGCGCTGCCACCAGAACCAGCGCGATGATGATGAGCAGGCCAAGTACGGCCAGGCGATTGGCGGAAAATTGCCGCCACGTGACATAGGCGCGCCCGAGTCTGGCCTGCCGGCGCGATTGCGGCCGATCGGACAGCAGCCAGTCCCGCAAGCTGGCCCGCGAGCCGGGTTGTGTGGTCTCAGCCGTCATTTACGTCGAGTCCTTGGATCGAGAGTCCGATACAAGAGATCGGAAATAAGGTTGATGCCGATGAAAACCGTGCCGACGACGATTGTGCCGCCGAGGACGGCGTTCATATCGGCATTGCGCAGCGAACTGGTGATGTAGAAGCCGATACCGGGCCAGGAGAACACGATCTCCGTCAGCACCGAACCCTCAAGCAAACCTGCGTAGGAAAGCGCGATGACCGTGATCAACGGCACCATGGCGCTGCGCAGGGCATGCCCCCAGATCACTCGCGTCTCGGAAAGGCCCTTGGCGCGGGCCGCCACGATATACTCCTGCCCCAGCTCGTTCAGCATGAAGCTGCGGGTCATGCGGCTGATATAGGCGAGCGAGAAATAGCCGAGCAGCGATGCAGGCAGGATAATGTGGCGGAACACGTCCCAGAAGACGTCCCACTGCCCCTGCAGGGCGCTGTCGAGCAGGAAGAAGCCGGTGATCGGTGTGAAGGTATATTCGTAGGCGATGTCGATACGGCCCGGATAGGCCACCCAGTTCAGCTTGGCATAGAAGATGACGAGCGTCACCATCGCCAGCCAGAAGACTGGCACCGAATAGCCGACAAGACCGATGACACGGACGATCTGGTCGATGAAGCTGTTTCGGCGAACGGCGGCGAGAACGCCGAAGGGGACGCCGAACACGGCACCGATGATCGTACCGACGGTCGCAAGCTCCATCGTCGCCGGGAAGACGCGCTTGATGTCGTCCATCACGGGATTGGTTGTCAGCACCGAGATGCCGAAATCGCCGCTCAGAGCGCTGATCAGGTAATAGTAGAACTGCAGGTAGAGAGGTTGGTCGAGATGCATCTCACGACGCAGGCGCTCCAGCACTTGCGTGGGGGCATGGTCGCCGGCGATCGCCAATGCCGGATCGATCGGAATGACGCGCCCGATGAAGAAGGTTACGGCCAGAAGGCCAAGATAGGTCGTGACCGCTACGGCGAGAAACCGTAGCAGACCCATGAGAAAAGGAGCGGCACGGCCCTTCTTGGGCCGCACCTGCATTTTCCGTTCGACTGTGCTCAAAGAACTAATCCTGCCGGATTATCACTTGGATATCGGCCAGACGAAGTTGTTGTCGAAGCTCGGACCGAGCTTGAAATCCTTCACGTCCTTGCGATAGCCGGCGACTTCCGTCTGCTGATAGAGGATGACGAACGGGCTGGCTTCCAGGAATTTCTTCTGGATGTCCTGATACATGGCGCCACGCTTGGTCGCATCGGCTTCGAACAGCGCTGCCTTGGCTTCCTTCTCCAGCTCGGGAGAGGTCCAGGTGTTGCGCCATGTCAGCGTCTTGTTGGTGCTGGTATCGGAATTGTCGTCGTTCGTCGTGAAGGTGTCGGCGTTGGAATGGGGATCCCAATAGTCCGGGCCCCAGTTGCCGAAATAGATGTCGTGACCGCGCGCACGATACTTCGTCAGCTTCTGCTTGCCGTCGCCGGGGATGATTTCCACCTTGATGCCGGCCTGACCGAGCGTCTGCTGGATCGCCGTTGCGATGCCGGTATCCGGCTCGACACTGCGGACGTCCATGGTCACGGAGAAGCCGTTCGGCAGGCCTGCTTTGGCCAGCAGTTCCTTGGCCTTGGCCACGTCGAGCTTGAACGGATTGTCATCCAGCGAACCGAGCATGCCCTTCGGTTCGAAGGTCTGGTGGATCTCGCCAATGCCCTTGATCAGGGTCTTGCCGATGGCGTCATAATCGACCAGCGACTTGAACGCCTGCTGCACTTCCGGCTTGGCAAGGTTCGCATTCTTCTGGTTGAGGCTCATGTAGTAGATCGTGCCCTTGGGCGCGCTGGTGGAAGCGAGCTGCGGGTTCTTTTCCACGGCCTGAAGGTCGGTCGGCGAGAGATTGCGGGCAACGTCGATATCGCCGTTCTCAAGTGCCAGGCGCTGAGCCGAGCTTTCCTTCATGAAGCGATAGATGACGCGGTTCAGCTTCGCCTTCTCGCCATAGTAGTTTTCGTTGCGCTCGAGAACGATGGCTTCGTTGGCGCGCCATTCGCGCAGCTTGAAGGGACCGGAGCCGGCAAAGCCGGTCTTCAGCCAGGCATTGCCGAAATCGTTGTCATACTTGTAGTCGGCGGACGGCGTGACCGGCTTCACATGCTGGAGAACCAGCTTCTTGTCGACCACTTCGGCAACGGTCGCCGTCAGGCAGTTGAGCACGAAGCTCGGCGCATAGGGCTTGTCGACGGTGAAGGTGAAGGTGTTCGGATCGGTGGCCTTGGCCTTTTCCGTAACATTCCCGCCGTTGAGGCCGAACTGGGTGAAAATGAAGGCAGGGCTCTTATCGAGCTTGACGACGCGCTCGAAGGACCAGGCGACGTCTTCGGCAGTGATCGGATTGCCGGAGGCAAACTTGAGACCCGGCTTCAGCTTGAAGGTATAGGTCAGGTGATCGTCGGAGACGGACCAGCTCTCGGCAATATCGGCCTTGATCTTGGAGGTGTCGTTGATGTCGAGGCGGACGAGCAGGCTGTAGGTGTTGCCGGTGATTTCCGCGGCGGACAGCTCATAGGCCTCGGCCGGATCCATGCTCAGAATATCGTCGAAAGCGAAACCTTCGACCAGCGTGTCCTTGGGCGTAGCGGCGTAGGCATTCGGCGCCGCCATCAGCAGAAGCGACAAAGCCGCGCCGGCAGACAATGCGCGGAATCCGCGGTTCATCTTGGTAATCATCATTGTTTTCATTCCCCTTTTTTAAACTCTACGCAATATCAGGACGCACGTCTTCCGCTGTCTTCCTTCCAGGCGGAGGCCAGGATCCGAAGCCAGTTCTCCCTGCACAGCTTTACAAGATCGGTTTCAGCATAGCCAGCTTTGCGAAGGGCAACAATCAGGTTTTGATTGCCCGCCGCATCGGTGATGTCTTCCGGGACAGTCGCGCCGTCGAAGTCCGATCCGAGACCGACGCAATCGATGCCGACGCGCCCCACCAGATAGTCGACATGGCGCACCATGGCCTCGATCGGCGTATTGGTATCCGAACGCGCATCCTCACGCAGCATGGCCGTCGCATAGTTGAGACCGACGATGCCGTGGCTCTCCTTGATGGCGTCGAGCTGCCTGTCGGTGAGGTTGCGCGCGACCGGCGTCAGCGCATGCGCGTTGGAATGGCTGGCCACAAGCGGCTGATCCGAGGTCTTGGCCACGTCCCAGAAGCCCTTCTCGGTAATATGGGCGAGATCGACGACAATGCCGAGCCGATTGCACTCGCGCACCAGCGCGAAGCCCGCATCCGTCAGCCCCGGCCCGGTATCGGGAGAGCTGGGAAAGGCGAAGGGCACACCATGGGCGAAAATGTTGTTGCGGCTCCAGACCGGGCCGAGCGAGCGCAGGCCGGCGGCATAGAAGACCTCAAGTGCCGCCAGATCCGCATCGATGGCTTCGCAGCCTTCCATGTGCAGCACCGCTGCGAAAACACCCTTTTCCATGCAATCGCGGATTTCGGAGGTGGAGCGGCAGAGCTTCCAGGCGCCGGCGCGATCGAGCCTCAGCGCGATCGCCGCCATTTCAAGCGCAATATCAAGCGAAGGCGCCCGCTCCAGAGGGGCTGAAAGCGGCGTCGAATAGTGACCATTGCTGTCGGGATCGGCAAAGACGAGATCGTTCGACGGGATATAAATGGCGCAGAGACCACCGGCCAGGCCGCCAGCGCGCGAACGAGGCCCATCGATATGGCCGCTGGAAATCCCATCCCTGAATTCGGCGATCGGGTCGGCGCCTTCGCGCGCATGATGCCAGAGCCTCAAAAGAACGTCATTATGACCATCAAATACGGATTGCATCGTCTACCCTGGATGAAGTGCCCCACTTGGGGCAGATGGAAAGCGGCCAGAATAGAAAAGCTGGCGGGATTCGCCATACCCAAATGAAAAAAATTTGCATTTGCATGGAATTGCACATTCAAACGGAAAAGGCGGGGTAACCCCCCGCCTCAAAAGCATTTCCAGGAAAACGCGCGGCTGGTTTCTGCCCGGAATGTGCAAAGAGAAGAAATCGAGCGTTTTCGCTATTCGAGTAAAAGCGGAAACGCTTGAGAGCACTGATATGTGTGGGGCATTTCAGCGCTTGGCTCGCTTCTTCTGGCGATAAACGTCGATCGCGACGGCGGCGATGATGATGACGCCCTTGGCGATTTCCTGGTAATAGGCATCGACGTTGAGGAAGGTGAAGCCGGAAATCATCACGCCGAGGATGATCGTGCCGATCACCGTTCCGGCGATGCGGCCGACGCCGCCGGTGAGCGAGGTGCCGCCGATGACGGCCGCGGCAATGGCGTCCAACTCATAGGTGACGCCCATGCCGGCCTGCGCCGTTTGCACGCGGGCAGCGGTAATGATCCCGGCAAGACCGGCCAGAAGCCCGGCAATTGCATAGACCTTGACCAGATGTCGCTCGACATTGATGCCGGATACGCGCGCCGCCTGCACATTGGCGCCGATCGCATAGGTAAACTTGCCGTATCGCGTGTAGCGCAGCACCACATGGAATATGACCGCGATGATCAGGAAGACGACGACGGGCCAGATTCCGGAGCCGATGAAGTTGAACTGATCGGTGAGGCCCGAGATCGGCTGACCCTTGGTGTAGAGCTTCGACAGGCCGCGCGCCGAGACCATCATGCCGAGCGTCGCGATGAAGGGAGGGATCTTCGTTTTCGTGATGAGCTGGCCGTTGATGTAGCCGGCAAGCAGGCCGATCAGCAGGCCGATGCCGATCGGCACGAAAAAGGGCATGTCGGTCAGCGCCGGATAGACGGCCCGCGCCCAGGTGGATGACTGGGCGAAGCTGGCGGCGACCATGGCGGTGAGGCCGACGACCGAGCCGGAGGAGAGGTCGATACCGCCAGTGATAATGACCTGCGTCACGCCGACGGAGATGATGCCGATGACGGAAACCTGGAGGATCATGATCTTCAGGCGCTGCAGGTTCATCAGGAAGCTCTGGCCGACGAAGATCCAGCCGAGGACTTCGCAGAGAAGCGCAATGCCGATCAGCACAAGGAAGATGCCGAGTTCGGGCGGAACACGGCGACGTCTTGGCCGCGTGACTGCCGGAGCGGTCGCCTCTGCAACTTTGGTAACCATGGTTCAATCCTCCCTTGCGACGGTTGCCGGCGTCACTGCGCGGCCAGTTCCATCACCTTCACTTGAGTTGCGTCCGCGCGATCCAGGAATCCGGTCACCCGCCCTTCATGCATCACCATGATGCGGTCGCTCATGCCCAGCACCTCGGGCATCTCCGACGAGATCATGATGACGGCGACGCCGTTGCGCGCCATTTCGGTGACGAGGCGATGGATTTCCGCCTTGGCGCCGACATCGATGCCGCGCGTCGGCTCATCCAGAATGAGAATGCGGGGATTGGTGAGCATCCACCGGCCGATCAGCGCCTTCTGCTGATTGCCGCCGGAAAGATTTTCGATCCTCTCATCGAGGTTGGGCGTCTTGACGCGCAATTTTTTGGCCATTTCCTCGCAGGCCTGCTCGATCGGCCCTTCCTGCACGAAACCGCCGCGCACGAACTTGTCGTGCAGCACCGCGACCTGCATGTTCTCAAGCACGCTGAGAATGAGAAGACAGCCCGTATCCTTGCGGTCTTCTGTCAGGAAGGCCATCCGGTGACGGATGGCGTCCGCCGGCGAAGAAATCGCGGCCGTCTTGCCGAAGAGCTGGATGGTGCCGGACGAGGCCGGCGTCACGCCGAAAATGGTTTCGGCGACATTGGAGCGTCCGGAGCCAACCAGCCCGGCAACGCCGAGGATTTCACCGGCCCTGACATCGAAAGAAACATTCGAGAACACGCCGTCGAGGCTCAGATCCTTGACCGAAAGCACGGTATCGCCGATCGGCACCTCCTCCTTCGGGAACATCTGGGTGATCTCGCGGCCGACCATCATGCGGATGATGTCGTCGCGGGTCACATCGGTGGAGGCATGCGTGCCGATATATTTGCCGTCGCGGAACACCGAGAATTCATCGGCGATCTCGAACAGCTCGTTCATCTTGTGGGTGATGTAGACGATGCCGATGCCCTGGGAGCGCAGGTCGCGGATGATCCGGAACAGATGCTCCACCTCGCGCTCGGTCAGAGCCGAGGTCGGCTCGTCCATGATCAGCACGTCGGAATTATAGGAGACCGCCTTGGCGATTTCGACCATCTGGCGGCTTGCGACGGAAAGCTCGCGCACCTGGATTTCAGGGTCGAGGGCGATATTCAGGCGCTGGAAAAGCTCTTGGGTCTTACGGCTCATCTCGGCATGATCGACGAAACCGAAACGGTTCTTCGGCTCGCGACGGATCCAGATATTCTCCGCGACCGTCATGAAGGGCATCAGGTTGAGTTCCTGATGGATCATGGCAATGCCGTTTTCCAGCGCATCCAGCGGTGATTTCAAGCGGATTTCGACGCCCTTCAGGCGTACCTCGCCCTGGTCGGGGATATAAATGCCGGCGAGGATCTTCATCAGCGTCGATTTGCCCGCGCCGTTTTCGCCCATCAGCGCATGCACCGTGCCGCGCTTCAGGTGAAAGGAAACGTCGTCGAGGGCCAATACGCCGGGGAATTCCTTGCGGATGCCGTCCGCGCTCAGCAGAAAGGCTGAATTGGGAACGGCGCCGCTAGCGCGCACCGCCGCCATGGTGGATGGGCTCACAACCATTTTTCCCTCCCGGGCAGATCTGATTTGTGGGGATGCGGGCATTGAGACCCGCATCCATCGATCGTCAGGCGATCAGTTCTTCTTCACGAAGTCCTTGACGTTTGCCGGCGTTACGAGCTGGAAGGGGATGTAGACCTTCTTGTCGATCTTATCGCCCTTGGCGAGCTTCAGTGCAGCATCGACTGCGCCCTTGCCCTGGCCGGCCGCATCCTGGAACACGGTGACCTTCAAGTCGCCGGCCTGCATGGCGGCAAGCGCGTCCTGCGTCGCGTCGACACCTGCAACGACGATCTTGTCCATCGACTTGCCCGCAGCCTTCAGCGCCTGGATGGCGCCGATCGCCATTTCATCGTTGTTGGAGATGACGGCATCGAATTCGAGGCCGCTGGAGAGCCAGTTGGTCATCAGGTCGGCGCCCTGGGTGCGCTGCCAGTTGGCGGTCTGCTCCTGAACGATCTGGAGGCCCTTGCAGGCGTCGGTAGCGATGACGTCATGCACGTCCTTCGTGCGCATGCGGGCGGCCTGGTTGGACAGCTCGCCCATCATGACGACGACCTTGCCCTTGCCACCCAAAAGGCGGCAGACTTCCTTGGCTTCCAGCGTGCCGGATTCCTGCTCGTTGGAAGCAACGAATGCCTGTTTGTCCGGAAGACTGTCGACGTTTGCCGGCTCGCGGTTGACGTAGACAAGCGGGATCTTCGCTTCGGCAGCCAGCTTGGACATGGCAGCGGTCGCATCGGTATCGACCGGGTTGACGATGATGGCATCGACCTTACTGGCGATGAAGTTCTGGATCTGGCTCTGCTGCTTGGCGATGTCGTTCTGCGCGTCTTCGACCTGCAGCGTCACGCCGTTCAAGCCCTTTGCATAGTCCTGCATACCGTTGCGCAGAACGGTCAGGAAGTTGTCGTCGAACAGCGCCATCGACACGCCGATCGTCTCGGCATGAGCGGCAGTCGACAGCATGAGCGCCATCGCCGAACCAAGAATGAATTTCTTCATGTTTTCCTCCCAGATACGGTGCCCGGCCACACCCCTCCTGAATGCCGGAACCCCCGGTCTCGACCGCGGGGTCTGTCAACCAATTCGACCAGCACTCCCATGCCGGTCACATCGAGAAAACGGAACAAACAAACCGTAAAATTTCAAGTACGGAATATTCATTCCATTTTTAATGGCAAAGGTCAATACAAATTTGGGAGAGCACCGCTAAACGCGGCGAGGGCGGATTCCCTGCCAGACCGTATCGCGATCTCTCAGATTCGCTTCCGGCGCCTTGGTTTTCTGATTTTGCACATGCCGCGGCGGCAAAACGCTGCACACTTTCGCGAGGCATGCGTCGGAGCCGATGCAAGTATCGACCGCAGCACCTACATAGCGGCACCCCATTCGATGAAACGGTTATTCCATCGCCATAGGAACGGGGTAGGATAATACTGATCCCGGTCGCCCGACGGCGGCCCGTAACGGAGAAAAGACATGCCCTCGATGTACAGTTTCTCGGTCCCCGTCTTTCAACGCGGCCTGCACAACCTTTCGGCCTATCTCGATAAAATCGAAGCCTATGCCTCTGAAAAGGGTGTCGATGCGGGCGAAATCATCACGGCACGCCTCATTGAAGACATGCTGCCGCTCTCCGGCCAGTACCAGCGCGCCTCCGATACAGCGAAGCTCACCATCTCCCGGCTCGCCGGCATCGATGCGCCGCGTTTCGAAGACAATGAGACCACGATTGCCGATCTTCGCGAGCGCCTGAAGAAAACACAGGATTTTCTCGCGACAGTGACGCCGGCCACCATGGAAGGCAGCGAAACGCGGGAGGTGACGATCTCGCCAGGCGGCAACAAGACCGTCTTCAAGGGTGAGGATTATCTTGCGAAGTTCGCGTTGCCGAACTTCTTCTTTCACATCACCACGGCACACGACATCCTGCGCAGCCGTGGCTTGCCGGTCGGCAAGATGAACTATCTGGGATCGTTTGCCTAAGAACGATCAGGGCCGGCGCGAAACCGGCCCTTCTTCCGTCAGCTCGGTATAGGCAAGCGTCTGATCCAGATGCTCCGCCCGCAAAGAGAGCAGTTTTTCCGCATAGACAAGCCGGGTCGCCGCATAGGCACTGTCGCTTGCAACGTTTTTCAGCTCCATCGGATCCTTTTCCAGATCGAACAAAACGGGCGGAAGACCGGCGAAATGGACATATTTGAACCGCTCGTCGCGGATGACGGAGAGGTTGCAGGCATTGGATTTCAAGCCGAAATGCCGCTCCGGGTTTTCCTTGGCGATGTCGCGGAAATCGAACTCCCAGAAAGCGGCCTCGCGCCAGCTGTCCGGCGCCGAACCGTCGAGGAAAGGCAGCAGAGTTTCGCCATCGACATGGTTTGACGGAGTGATCCCGATCCTGTCGCACAAGCTCGGGAAGATATCGGCAGCGCTGGTGAAATGATCCACCTGCCGGCCGTGTGCGGCGGCCCGGCCCGGATCGCGGATGATGAGCGGCACATGATAGCTGGCGTCATAGAAGCCACCCTTGCCGAGCATCCAATGATCGCCCATCATTTCCGCATGGTCGGAGGTAAAGACGATCACGGTGTCGTCCCAGGCGCCGGCGTCCTTCAGCGCCTGCCAGATCCGGCCGAGCTGTGCGTCGACTTCGGCGATCATGCCGTAGTAGATGGCACGGATCGCCGACAGATCCTGTGCGGTCCAGTCTGCGATCGGACCTTTGCCGCCATGGATGAAGCCGCCCTTGCCGATCTGCGGCAAGGCAAAAGCAAGCAGCGGATGCACCGCCATCTCCGTTTCGCGATCGGCTGCCCGCGCAAAGGCCGGGCCATCGGCGGCGGAAAACATGCTGTTATAGGGTTCCGGCACCGAAAACGGCGGATGCGGCCTCAGGAACGAAACATGCGCGAACCAGGGCGCGTCCTGCTCGCCGACCCAGCGGATGAATTCGCCCGCCAGGAAGGCCGTCTGTGTCTCGTCGCTGGAATAGGCCGGTGCATTGTTGGAAATCTCGCCGGGCGCCGCGCCGACCGGAATATGGATATCGCGGCTGACAGCATCGGCGTTGCCACGGGATCGTAGCCAGGATAGCCATTGCTTCTCATGTTCGGGCAGCAACTGCCTCGCGGTGAAGCCGGGCAGCACGCCTTCATAAGTCGTCAGATGCGGGTCATGCGGATCGCGGCCGCGCGGATCGGGGGCCGTGTCGGTATAACCAAAGAGCGTGGGATCGTAGCCGGCGCGACGGGCGGCAAGCGCGACATTGTCGAAACGGGCATCCAGCGGCGATCCATTGCGGCAAACCCGATGGTTCATCTGGTAGAGGCCGGTATAGAGCGTCGCCCGCGCCGGCGAGCATGGTGCCGCGCCGGCATAATGGCGGCGGAAAAGTACCCCTTCCCGCGCCAGCGCATCGACATTCGGCGTCTTCACGCATTCATGACCGACGGCGGACAGGCAGTCCCCCCGCCACTGATCGGCCGAAATCAGCAGAACATTCGGGCGCTTGCCCCCGACACCACCTCCGGAAGAACGCTCAGTGCTGGTTGGATTTGGCATGCCAGTTCCACGCGGATTCGATGATGCGGGTCAGATCATATTGCGGCGACCAGCCGAGAATATCCCGGGCCTTGTCGTTGTTGGCGACGAGCGTCGTGGAATCGCCCTCGCGACGGCCGACATATTCGACCGGAAACGGCCTGTTCGACACGGTTTCGATCGTTCCGAGCAATTCCTTGACCGTCGTTCCCGTGCCGGTACCGAGATTGAGCGCGACGGAATCGCCGCCGCGCAGCAGGTACTCCACCGCGCGGACATGGGCGTCCGCAAGATCAAGCACATGGATGTAATCGCGCACACAGGTGCCGTCGCGGGTATCATAGTCGCTGCCGAACACCTTGAAGCCCTGGCGGCGGCCAAGGGCTGCATCGATGGCGAGCGGGATGGCGTGGGTTTCCGGCGTATGCCACTCGCCGATGCGGCCTTCGAAATCGGCGCCGGCGGCGTTGAAATAGCGCAGCACGACGGAGCGCAGCCCCTTGTATTGATCGTAGTCGGCCAATGCCTGCTCGACGATGTATTTCGTGCGGCCGTAAGGGTTGATCGGCACCTGCCGGTGGCTTTCGTCGAGCGGCACACTCTGCGGCAGGCCATAGGTGGCGCAGGTCGAGGAAAAGACGAAAGCGTTGACGCCGGCCGCCTGAGCGGCCGAAAGCAGGGTCAGCGTGCCAATGACGTTGTTTTCATAGAAAGAGACGGGGTCCTTGACCGACTCGCCGACTTCGATGAGCGCAGCAAAGTGCAGGATGGCGGCAGGCTTGTATTTGGCCAGCACCTCATCGAGACGCGCCCGATCGCGAATATCGCCCTCCTCGGCCGGACCCCATTTGACGAATTCGCGATGGCCGTTGGAGAAATTGTCGTAGACGACGGGCTGAAAACCCTTGTTCGCCAGATCCAGACATGTGTGCGAGCCGATATAGCCGGCTCCGCCTACCACAAGCACCGTTTCTCCTGCCATGATCACCCTTTCTCAGACACAGAATTTGCCGCCCCAAAATGCGGCGGACCGGGTTCGATCCGACGCGTACACTTAGAGAGCTGTAGCCGACTTGCAAGGCGGGAGAAAGGAACAAGATTGGGACTGTTTGGAATGCATGGCAGCCGAAAGTTAAGCCGGCTTTGTCTCCGTTTTGCCGGTATGCATCAGAATTCCGGCAAGCGCCAGAACCGGCGGAAATAGAAAACAGGCCATGCCGACGAGCAGGAAAAGCGATGCCGCCAGCGCACAGCCAAGTGCAAAGCCGCCGACGGCAGCGCCCATACGGCCGAGCCTCGCCTTCATGGCGGCTTTTTCCTCAGGCTTGGCGCCGCGCGCGAGATCGGCGATGTCGATCATGATCTGCGTCGTCGTGCCCGTCATCATCGTTGTCGGCGGTGTCGAGCCGAGATGGATGCGATGCGCGGTCGTCTGAATGGCCATAGCAGCGATGAGCGTCATGCCGGTCAGGATCGCCTGCCAGCCGTCGCCGTCGCCAAACGGGCCGAAGCGCAGGGCCAGGATCGCGGCCAGCACCAGCAGCAGCAATTTCAGCGACAGGATGATCTGCAGCGTCGGCAGATTGCGCCGGGTGAGATCGCCGCCCACGAGACGGGCAAGAAAGACGACGATGCAGAACATCGGCAACGCCAGCAGCTTGGCGACGGCCCCGGAGGTACCCAGGGCAAATGCAGCGCCGAGCGTGACGAAATTACCCGTAACATGGGCGGTGAACAGGCCATGCAGAGCCAGGAAACCAGCGGTATCGACATAGCCGCCGTTGATGCTCAGAAGAGTGGGCAGGCTCGGCTTCATCGGCTCCTCGCGCGTTTCGATCGTCTCCAACCTTATCGCGCCGAACAGTCTACCCTGTCGAGATGTTTGCTTAGCTGCATCACAAAACGCCGCCGCTGAATGCCAGCCGAACGACAGAAGCATCCTACAGACCAAAGTTGCACCCACTTGCTTAACCGAGTTGTGTTTTACTGACTCTCCATATCCGACCGGTGTTGGGAGGCATCGTTTCATGGTTCAAGCAGTTTTCTTGCATTCTGCGCGCCGTATTGCTCGAATCTGCCGGCTGGGCGCCATCGCGGGACTAGGCCTCTTTGCATTGACTGCGGCAGCGACGGCACAAACGCCGGGCGCCCCGATGCAGTTCATGCTCGTTCACGCCGATCCCAGCTCCGGCAACTGTCAGCCCGAGGGATGCATCGACTGGATTGCGGCTGAAGGCATGATCGATGCAAGATCCCCCGGCGACCTGCGCAAACTTCTGGCCGGCATCGGCAACAGGAAACTGCCGATAATCGTGAACTCGCCGGGTGGGAATGTGGAAGCCGCGATGGAAATGGGTGAGATCATCCGGAAACGCGGCCTGTCCGTGGCCGTGGGCGGAACCCGGCTGCAAGCCTGTCCGAGCGGCCAGCCGCTCTGCGGCGACGGCTGGCGTTCAGGCGCAAAAGGTGTGGTCTATTCTGCGGGGAGCAGATGTCTCTCCGCCTGCCCTTTCGTGCTGGCCGCCGGGGTCAGGCGCATCGTCAGCCCCTTCGGCATCATGGGCGTCCACCAGGTCAAGACGACCTACGACCGGGAGCGGATCGTCTACCGGATGAGATATCAGATCGTTAACGGCAAGAAGCGCCTCATCAGCCGGCAGGAAATCAGCCGCAAATTTGTCGGGCTGCACGACAGTACGAAACTGTCAAAATCGCAACGATCGAAATTCCTCTCTTATTTCAAGCAAATGGGCATCGATCGGTCGATACTGGATTTGGCGATGAGTGCCCCTCCAAGTTCGATACGGCTCATTACACCGGATGAGGCGATGAAAATCGGCCTTGAGACCGATCTGGCCTCAGCCGAGGACTTGATCAAGGCGGGCGCTTGCGCGGCCGGCCAGCCGTTTTCGGCCTGCCAGGCCCCGGTATCCACGGATTCAGCCGCTCTTTTGGCCAACCCACCCTTTGCGGATTGGCAACTGAACCCCGTGCAGGACTTTCTCGCACCTGCTACCACGACGAATGGCAACGGACGTGAGCAAGATGGCGGCTGCGTCTCACAATCGGCGGACTACTCGCCCCATTGGGTTTCAAGTACGGTGATTTCGTCGGATAATTCCGCAATGCGTTGCCGCAGCTCCGCCTCGGTGCCGTCGTCCACCTCTCCATCGCCAAAACAATAGCGCGCTATATGCAGCTCAAGTTTGGCTTCGAGCGCCTCTCTCCGGGCCCGTAACTGCTTTAGATAGCTGTTTCGCATCGCGAACCACGCTTTCCGATAAGATAAGTCCTAGCATTATAAATGGGTTCGGCGGCACAAAGTTTCGATAGGCATCCTATCCACCTCCCGAAAACTGCAGCTACGGCATGCCGCAATGCCTTCATCTCGGGCCTGTTGCAAAGCGGGCGGCCGGTCATCACATTCATGCGACTGGCACCTGAAATGATCCTGAAAGCAAATATTGCCGCTGACAGAGACTTCGGATTTGGGCTAATTCAGGTGGATTGTTCGAGGTAAATTGTGTTGAACGAAAAAATTGCCGTCATCGGCCTGGGTTATGTGGGCCTTCCCGTCGCGATCGCGCTCGCGGAAAAATTTCATGATGTGGTCGGTTTCGACATCAAGGCCTCGCGCGTCGCCGCGCTGAAGGCCGGCGAGGACGATACCCGCGAGGTTTCGCTCGACCGACTGCGGTCGAGCGGACTGCGCATCAGCAGCGAGATCGAGGATCTCAGCGATCGGGATATCTTCATCGTCGCCGTGCCAACGCCGATCGACCAGAATCGGCAGCCGGATCTGCGACCGATGATTTCCGCTTCGCGCACCGTCGGCAAGGTTTTGCGTGAAGGATCGATCGTCATCTATGAATCGACGGTCTATCCCGGCGTGACCGAAGAGGTCTGCGGCCCGGTATTGGCGGAGGTTTCCGGCCTGCGGCAAGGCGTGGACTTCCATGTCGGCTATTCCCCGGAACGCATCAACCCCGGCGATAAGGAACACACCTTCGAGCGCATCGTGAAGGTCGTCGCCGGCGATGACGAGGAAACGCTGGAAAGGATCGCCGCCGTCTACGGCGCCGTCGTGGAGGCCGGCATCCATCGTGCCCCGAGCATCAAGGTCGCCGAAGCCGCCAAGGTGATCGAGAACACCCAGCGCGACGTCAACATCGCACTGATGAACGAACTCTCGATCATTTTCGAGAAGATGGACATCCGCACCGCCGATGTGCTGAAGGCGGCTCGGACGAAATGGAACTTCCTGCCCTTCACGCCCGGCCTGGTGGGCGGCCACTGTATCGGCGTCGATCCCTACTATCTGACGGCCAAGGCCGAAGAACTTGGGTACCACCCGGAGGTCATTCTCTCCGGCCGCCGCATCAATGACGGCATGGGCGCCTTCATCGCCCAGAAGCTCATCAAGATGCTGGTTTCGGCCAAGAGACCTATCAATGGCGCCCGCATCGGCATCTTCGGCCTGACCTTCAAGGAAAACGTGCCCGATCTGCGCAACAGCCGCGTTCCCGACATTATCCGCGAGCTGCATCAGTTCGGTTTGGAGCCGCTCGTCCATGACCCCATGGCGAGCCACCCGGAAGCCGAGGAAGAATATGGCATACGCCTGGCCGCGCTGGAGGATTTCGGCAAGCTCGACGCCGTCGTTCTCGCCGTGCCACATAAGTCCTATCTGGCTGATGATGCTGCCGATATCCTCAATCTGCTGAACGAAAACGGCGTGGTCGTCGATGTGAAGGCGGCACTCGACCGCGGCAATCCCCTACTGCGCGGACATTCCGTCTGGAGCCTCTAGCAAGCTCCAGCGCCGGCTCAGCCGCCCTTCGCCTTCGAGCCGGCAACCGTCGCCTCTAGCCCCTGTTCGACCGAATAGGGTGGCGACCAGCCGGCGGTGGCTTTCGTCTCACCGATATCGACCTGAAGCGAACCGAGCAGGCGCCGCGCCGCCGCACGGCGTCCGAGCAGCGCCGCAAGCCCTTCCAGCAGCACTGGCGGCACGGGCAGCATCAGAGCCTTCTTGCCCTGCACTGACGACAATTTGGCGATCAATTCGCCGATCGAGAGGTCCGCGCCGTCGCTGACCAGGAAGACGCGATTTCCAACGGCTGGATGCGCGCTGCAAAGCAGCATGAAGTCGACGAGATTGCCGACGAAGACGAGCGATCTGCGGTTCCGAACCGCACCGAAGGGCCACGGAAACGGCTTTGCCGCCCATTTCATCAGGCTGGCGAAATTCGCCCTGACGCCGGGGCCGTAGACCAGCGGCGGCCGTATGATGACGATTTCCATGCCCGTTTCCGCGCCGATGGCGAGGAGTGCCTCCTCCGCCTCCAGCTTCGAATAGCCATAGGGATCTTCCGGATTTGGCGCATCGGAAGCCCGGAACGGCTTTCCAGGTGCAGTTTCCTCGCCATTGACCTTGATCGAACTCAGGAAGACGAAGCGCCTCACCCCGGCTCTCGCTGCCTGACGCGCCAGATTGACCGCAGCATCGACATTCATGGCGCGAAACGCGGCTAGCGGATCGGCAGCATTTTCATTCATGACATGAACGCGCGCTGCCAGATGCATGACGACATCGATACCGGCTAGGGCGTCGGACCAATCGGTCGCGGCATCGATCGCGCCGATGGCGAGGTGACCCGGCCGCGACGTGCGGCTCATCGACCGATAGGCCATCTGCCGTCGCGCTAGCTCTGCGCAAAGCGCCTGCCCGACAAAACCTGTCGCTCCGGTGATCAGGATCATCCGTCCGTTGCCTCCGCTCGTTGATGCCAACCGTGTTTGTTTCGATGCTTTGCACTGGATATCGGCCCAGAACAAGGCCGGGGAATCTGGAGCAAGACGGTTGTGCACCCATCCGCAATATGAGATGCACAAAATAACAAACCACCGTCACCGCCCTTGTGCGCGGGAGACGATGCAACCGCAAGAGACGATGCTTTATACGATCGCCAAGCGCATTTTCGATTTTCTCGCCGCCCTCGCCGCGGCCATCGTCTTTTCCATTCCGATTCTGATCGTCGCTCTTGCCGTCAGGCTGACGTCTCCGGGTCCCGTCCTCTACTGGTCGGATCGGGTCGGCCGTGGAAACAAGATTTTCCGCATGCCGAAGTTTCGCAGCATGCGCACCGACACGCCTGCCGTCGCGACACATCTGCTGAAGGATCCTAAGATCTATCTGACGCCGATCGGCTCCTTCCTGCGCAAGTCCAGCCTCGACGAGCTGCCGCAGCTCCTGTGTATCCTGAGGGGCGAAATGAGCATCGTCGGCCCGAGGCCCGCCCTTTTCAATCAGCACGATCTGATTGCGCTGCGCACCGAGCGCGGCGTCGATGCGCTTCTCCCCGGCCTCACCGGCTGGGCGCAGGTCAACGGCCGCGATGAACTACCGATCCCGCAAAAAGTGGCACTGGACGAAGACTATCTGCGTCGGCGCTCTTTCTTCCTCGATCTCAAAATCATCTTTCTGACGGTTTTGAAGGTGGTTCGGCGTGATGGAGTAACGCATTAGAGCAATTCCAGGAAAAGCGCGCAGCGGGTTTCCGTCCGGAATGCATAAAAAGACAAGACGATAGAGCGCGCGATTCCATGAAAAGCGGAAACGCTCTGGCAACATCCGGTGAAATCGTCTGGCGAGATAGTGTCTCGCTGCGAAAACGCCGTATTCCTGCCCTTTTGCGCTCCTAGGGGCCGTCATGAGCGCTTCGGCAGGCCAAACAGGGGTATCGAATGTGGACGAAGGGGGACGACGACATTGGATGACTCGCACATGAACACACCATCTGCCGATCTCGCCGTCCGCGCTCCGGGCATGACGACGGCCGCAAGCGTCATGCCGAAGGCCATGGCAATCATCGGTGGCCTGCTTTGGCTGCTGGTGGCCTCGCCGACAGTCGTCGAAAGCGACGCCTACCGCTATGTGACCGCGCTGCTATCGCTGATCGCCCTCTACTATTATGTGAAAGCGCCGGTTAAGCCGCGCACGGACTGGATCGGCTGGCTCTGCATGGGCTGGGCCTTTTACGTCATGGTTCGCTTCGCCATCATCTGTTGGCTGACGCCGCAGCACGATATCGGCGCTTCGGACTGGCTCTATGCCTTCCCCTTCTTCTTCCCGATCATGGGTGTCGCCTTCCTGCTCTATGAGGAGCTGATGGAGAAGATTGTCGCGGCCTATTTCGCGATGGTCCTCATTATGCTGATCGCCACCCAGCATTTGCGCGAGGTCTTTGCCGGCGAAACCATTCGCCCGCTGATCATGAACAACCAGATCCACGGCGCCGTCGCCTGCGGCATGATCATAATCTTCACGCTGTTCTGGCTGCTGCACTATCTGACCGAAAAATCCAGCGACCGCCGCATTGCTCGCTTCGCCTACATCGCTTCGCCCTTCATCTTCGCGCTCTGTTTCATCGCCATCTACGGCGCCAAATCGAAAGGCGTCTGGCTGTCGCTCGGCGTCACCATCCCGTTGCTGGCACTGGTCACGTTGACTTATCTGCGCATGAAAAGCGGCGTCATCGCCATCGTGGCCGTCGCCGCACTGCTGGTTGCCGGCATCTACGGCGTCCGGCACAATCTCGACAAGACGGCAGGCCCGACCGTATCGGCCGCCCTCTCCATGGTGGAAGGCGTCACCGGCAGCCATGACGTCGGCGGTGTCGTTTCGAATGCGATCAGCTCCGCCAATACTCCGGTGTCGATGGACGAGCGCCTGCAGCTCTGGGCCAACAGCTGGGAGGTCTTCTCCTCCGCGCCGATCTTCGGCTGGGGCAATCAATGGCTCGAACGCTGGGCCGAGACGCGTTACTCGCATATTCAATATACGCTGCTGCACAACGGCTATCTGGAGATCCTGGTGCGCTTCGGCCTGTTCGGCGCGGCGGTGATGGCCCTTATGCTGGGTGTCTTCCTCCGCGCAGCATGGCGCGCCCGCAAGGCAGGGATCATCCCGCGTGCGGCTTGGCACGCTTATGTCCTATGCCTTGTCTTTTTCTCGCTGACTATGCTCAGCAACTCCAACAACCGCCTCGCCATCGGTGAAAGCCTCGCCTTCGCCTCCTCGGCTTTCGCCTGCTGGTGCCATATGCGGCTGAAAGGCGAATTTCTGGCGGCGGCGCGGCAGGACGCTACGACAGCCGCCTGATCGACTGCTAAGTCGAATACCATCGCAGGACGACGCCGGTCGCTTAGACAACATGTGGAACGGCCGCCCTTACGGAAGGCCGTTCGCCACGCGGTTTATTCCTTATGCCACACGGTTCGATTTATGTAATCGACGTAACTTAGGACAATCCGCAGGATCTGCTTCGACACAGGACCGGCTTCGTAATCGCCGACGGTGCGGAACACACGCTCGCTGCCATTATGCTGCGACGTGACAACGGCAACAGCTTCCAGCACGCGGGCACTGCGCAGGCCACTCATGACAAGGGTGCCGACATCCATGCCTTCCGGTCTTTCATGCGCATTGCGCAGCGTAATGGCCGGAAGATTGAGGAGCGAAGCCTCTTCCGTGATCGTGCCGCTGTCGGACAGCACGCAGAAAGCCGACATCTGCAAGTGGATGTAGTCGACGAAGCCGAAAGGCTTCATGAAGTGCAGCAGCGGGTGATCGATAGGTTCGCCCAGCGCATCGAGCCGCTTGCGCGTGCGCGGATGGGTGGAGATCAGCACCGGATAGCCATAGCGTTCAGCCAGATCTCTCAGCGTCTGCAGCAAATCACGCAGGTTTTCCGGCGTATCGACGTTCTCCTCGCGGTGAATGCTGACGATGAAGTACTTGCCCTTTTCGAGCTTCATGCGCTCGAGCACATCCGAGGCGGCGATCTTCGGCATGTAGAAATCAAGGACTTCCTGCATGTGGGAGCCGCTCTTTATGATCGTCTCCGGCTTGATGCCTTCGGCAATCAGGTAGCGGCGCGCATGCTCGGTCAACACCAGATTGATGTCGCTCAGATGATCGAGAACCTTGCGGTTCAGTTCTTCCGGCACGCGCTGATCGAAGCAGCGATTTCCCGCTTCCATATGAAAAACGGGGATCTTGCGGCGCTTGGCAGCGATAACGGCAAGGCAGGTGTTCGTGTCGCCGTAAAGCATCAGAGCATCCGGCTTTTCCGCCTCGAAGACCTCATCTGCTTTTGCGATGACATCAGCGATGGTCTTGGCAGCCGTTTCTCCGGCGGCGCCGAGGAAATAGTCTGGTTTGCGGATTTCAAGATCGTCGAAAAAGACCTGATTGAGCTCGTAGTCGTAATTCTGACCGGAGTGAACGAGCACATGCTGCACATGCGCATCGAACTCCGCGATCACACGGCTCATCTTGATGAGTTCAGGTCGGGTGCCGACCAGGGTCATGACCTTCAACATTGCATTTTCTGCTTTCGGCGTGAGTTGGAGGAGGTTGGCGGCTCGTTTTTACGAGGCGAGTTCCTCACGAATATAGTCGAGCGAAAGAAGCAGCTTCTTGACCCCTTCGACATCGAGGCGCTCGGTGTTATGCGACGTATAATCGTCGATTTCGGAGATCTTCTGCTCACCCTCGACGAAATACTTGTTGTAGTTCAGGTCGCGGTTGTCGGCCGGTATGCGATAGTAGCGCCCGAGATCGTAGGCCTTGGCCATCTCCTCGCGGGCGACCAGCGTTTCATAGAGCTTCTCGCCGTGGCGCGTACCGATGATCTTGACCGGGTTGCTGGCATTGAACAGATCCTTGAGCGCAAGCGCCAGATCCTCGAGCGTCGAGGCCGGAGCCTTTTGAACGAAAATATCGCCCTGTGAGCCGTTCTCATAGGCATGGATCACCAGATCGACGGAATCTTCGAGCGACATCAGGAAGCGGGTCATGTGCGGATCGGTGACCGTCAGCGGCAAGCCAGCCTTGATCTGGCTGATGAAGAGCGGAATGACCGAGCCACGTGACGCCATGACGTTGCCATAGCGCGTGGCGCAGAGGACGGGGCCGCCATTCATCATGCGCGACTTGGCCACGACGACTTTTTCCGCCATCGCCTTGGAGATACCCATGGCGTTGATCGGGTAGACGGCCTTGTCCGTGCTCAGGAACACGACGCGCTGAACGGATTTCTCCGCAGCCGCGCTCATGACATTCTCCGTCCCAAGCACGTTGGTCCGCAGCGCTTCCATCGGATAGAATTCGCAGGACGGAACCTGCTTCAGCGCCGCGGCATGAAAGACATAGTCCACGCCCGTCATCGCGTCGCGGATGCTGTCATAGTTACGCACGTCGCCGATGAAGAACTTCAGCTTCTCGTTGCTCAGCGCGATGCGCATATCTTCCTGCTTCTTCTCGTCGCGGCTGAAGATGCGAATCTCCTTAACCTTCGTATCGAGAAAACGGCGCAGCACCGCGTTGCCGAAGGATCCAGTGCCGCCCGTGATGAGAAGCGTCTTGTCGTCGAACATTCTATTTGTCTCCACGGAAATCGGTGTCGTGCATGCGCTTGATCAAGATCGGCCACTCGGCGGCAACATAACCCGTTGCCTTCGAGAATCTGGACGAGTCCAGAGAGCGGTCGATCGCAACCTTGTCATCGCGAATGATCGCTATGTCCTTGCCGTATTCGGCCGCGATCAACCGCAGCAGCTCATACTTCGAAATAGGCTTTGCCGAAACATGATAAAGGCCGGTCAGCGCCGGGTTCGGAAGAACCACGTCCCTGATCACTGCTGCCAGCTCACAGGTCGGCAGGCCGGAAAAGATCGCCTTGTCATATCCTTTGACCTCGCCCTGCTGCGCCAGGAACCAATCGACCAGCGAGTTGTTGGAGGTAAGCTCGCGTCCGATGATCGAAGTGCGCAGGGTAACGGCGTTGTCGTAGGTCACGACTTCGCCGAGATGCTTGGACACGCCATAAAGATCCGTCGCGTCCGCCACGCTGTCTTCAGTATAATTCCCCGTCGCGCCCGAAAAGACGCAATCGGTGCTGACATGAACCAGCCGCGTTCCCGACAAGGCAGCAAGACGAGCCAGCTTATGGGGAAACAGCGCATTCAAGGGCAGCGCAACCAGAGGATCCTTCGCCGCCGAAAGCTGCTTGATGAGACCGACACAGTTTATGACCACATCGGGCTTGGTCTGATTCAGAAGCGAGACCAAAGCATCACTGTCGAGAACATCGACACCTGTGATGATGTCCGCTTGTTGGGCTGATGAAAAATGCCGCAGTGCGGAAGCACTACGAACGGTCGCCATCGCATGTTGGTCCTGCCTGCCATGAAAAGCACGAAAGACCGCGCTGCCCAGCATCCCGCTTGCGCCCAAAACGAGCGTCCGTTTCTTAGTCACGTTGCCGAGCTCCCATCCTGGTCTCGAAAATTTGGATCAATTTTCTGGCTGCGCTGCCGGCTTCAAAATGTGCTTCGAAGTATCGGCGCCCCTCCAGTCCCATTGTTTCCCGTCTATTGTCCGGCATTGAATACAAGGTCAAGATTGATTTCGCCAACCCTGCACCATCCCCGGCCGCTACGGCAAGGCCGCAGCCGGCGGCTTCGATGATGCGTGCACCCTCGCCATTCAACGCGCCAATAATCGGTTTTCCTGCCTGCATATAGGCTTGTATCTTGCTTGGTACCACCATGCCCAGCGCTGGATCATGCTTCAGTGTCACGAGCAGCGCGCCAGCACGCCGAAAAAGCGAAGGCATCAGCGAACGATCGACAAGTCCGGTCAGATGAACATTATCCAGACGATTGTCTTCTATCAACTGCCGCAGGTGATCCACCTCACTGCCAGTACCGACAATGACGAAGCGGATCTTTGGTTGATCACGCAGATGTCTCGCCGCATCGACAATGGTCTCCAAAGATTGTGCTTTGCCTAGATTCCCTGCGAACACAATGGGAAAGCAATCGTGAAAGTTCGACTCCAGGCTCGGCGGCAGCTCATATGCCTTATCGTCGTTCACCGGTGCAGGGTTGGGAAAATAGATCATTTTCCGAGGATCAGCATAGGTCGATACCGGTTTGACAAAAGCTTCGGACTGCAACAGCAACGTGTCAGCGCGGCTGTAGATAGCGCGCATCATCAGCCCTACCAACCATAGTACCGAACGATTAGCGACGAAACCCGTAGCAGAGAGGCTTTCAGGCCATAGATCCTGAACCCACAATGCCAGATGCGCCTTCTTGAGCCATGCCATTAGGGCAGCGGGAATAGCTGCAGTCAAAGGCGAAACACCGAAAAAAAGCACGCTATCAAAAGACCTGCCGCGCAGCAGTCGTGGGAAATGCAAAAATCCCGAGATCACGAAGGACAGATAGTTCAAGGAGAGCCCAACTGCACCGCCCTTCCCTCTCGGGCGAAGCGGCACTCGGATAACTTCCACATTTCCGGCGAATGTCTCGCGCTGAGTTCCAGCCTGTGTATAACCCGCTGCAATGTCTCCAATAGGATAGTTGGGTTTACCGGTAATAACTGTGATCTTGTGACCTTCCTGCGCAAGCGATTGCGCCAAGTCGTTGATGATAAACGATTCCGGCCAGAAATATTGCGAAACGATCAAAATATTCATCGGCTTCATCAATGATCGATCCAGGCAGGCGCCGGCGTATGCTGCGCCGAAAGCCAGGCATACGTCTCGGCATAGCGCTGCGTAATCGTCTCCCAAGCAAAATGCTGCCTAGCGTAAGACTTGGCTTTTTCCCTTAAGACCGACATATGCGTGCTGTCGACGAGCATCGACGCTTCCAGTGCATTGCGCAATTGCTTGATGTCGTTGCCCACGATCCAGCCTAGTCCGGCATTGGTCAGATCGCTCCACGGCGTGGCACGGGTCGTTATCACGGGTAGACCCGCCGTTAGCGCCTCCGCGACCGTGATTCCGAAGTTTTCCGAATAGCTCGGCAAAACGTAGATAGAGGCATTTTCGAAGATCTCCCAGCGTGCCGCGCCAAACACCGGTGGCAGCAGTTTGATGTCGCTTGCACCCGAAGTCGCAATCAGCTGCCTTATCTTCGCGACATAAGCCTCTTCGCCATGACCGTGAATATGGAGACAATAGCCCTTGTGATCCTGAAGTGAGATCCATGCATTGATCAGATCGGGTACACCCTTCTTCGGATCGATACGGGAGAAGAAGAGGACAATGCGCTCTCGCTCAGCCTTCATATCCTCGAACGCAGGGAGGCCTTCGAGATCGACGCCATTCGCAATGGTCGCAATCGGCGGCCTCAGCCCCAGGCTACGTAGTCGTCGCAGTTCCTGCCCTGAGTTGACGATTAGAATATCTGCCGATTGCAGAAGACGTTTCTGGTAAATCCACCATGCGATGCGCTTCTTGGCCCACTTGTGATTAAAGGCCCAAGGCTCAAGAGCGCCGTGGGGGCTCATCGCAATTCGAGCGCCACGACGACGGGCTTCCCTGAAGGCATTATACTCAAACGGCGTCCATATGCCGTGAATATGAACAATCGACCGCATCATCGGGGCCGGCAGCTTCGTAAAGCCTTTACCGCCCATTCCAACGGCATAAGCTTTTGCAATAGCTTCAAAAGGCCGGTTACCGGAGACGAAACTGGCATCCGCACCAAGTCCCATCAAACCCAAGTGCAGTGGGCGTGCGACATTCACTATCCCCCCACCAAGGTGGCCTGCATCGCGAACGATCGTTGTGATTGAAAGGCTCAAACCACTTCCTTGTGCATTCTTATCGTTACCCGATCACCACGATTTTGCTAATGACACCGAACCGGAATGAGCTACGGATCGCATCGATATTGCGCCTTGGTAGCGGCAGCTTCATCTCTAGATTGACTAAGCTGCGTCCCTGCTTCGGCAAGAGTGCCCCTTTGTCTTCTGTCTTGGAGCGCCTCAGAAAGATCATAGGATTCCGCCGCCATCAACTTTTCGCCTCAACTAGATATGGCGTCAAATTGAGCAGCGCATGTCTGCTACCCATGATCATTGATACGGATGGGTCTCTAGCCTGAAGTCAACTCAATTTCCAACATGGGAACACCAATCAAAACGCCTGTATCTCTGGCTATATGTGACGTAAACACAATTCCTTCATGCAGCCAATGATGCTGTACGTGATCTCTCAAGGTACCGCTAGCAACGGATACGGCAACGCTGTAAGTGCCAGGCGCCAGCGACGGCATCAGAAATCGGAAACGTGCGGTTGCGGTATCGCCTGCTCGCATGCTTGGTGGATTTTCAGCCGTCGTCGAGAATGTATTGTCACCGAAGATATACTGACCTAGCCGATCTTTGACCACAAAACCGGAGATGACCGAGTTCAAGTCGGAGGAGGCGCGGAATGCTATCTTCAGATCCACCAGTTCACCACCATAGGTGGCATTGATGACGCGCCCTTTTTCTTCAGTCAGCGAACAACCGAAAATCTCTGCAGCTTTGTCGCCGAAGCCTCGATCGTTGGCGGGTATTGGTATGGCATCCCCGCGAGTATCCGGATCATCGCTATATTCAACCACGATCCTGCTGTCATCCGGCTGCTCTGTCGTCGCTCCGGTATGTTGCTGGTAGAGATATGCAAGATACTCCTCGCAAACCTCTTTTGGATCTCCCTGCGCCTTGATCGAACCGTGATGCAGCCAGATTACGCGGTCGCAGAAGCTCATCATCGCGCCTGTATCGTGGCTAACGAAGAAGATCGATCCGTGCTCTTGGAATTTCCGCAAAAACCGCATGCATTTCTGCTGGAAATAAGCATCCCCTACCGCCAACGCCTCGTCAATGACCAGAATATCAGCGTCGATATTGGCGATAACGCTGAATGCCAAACGGACGAACATACCGCTCGAATAGGTCTTGACCGGTTGGTCTATATGCTCGCCGATCTCTGCGAATTCTATGATCGCGGGCATGCGCTCGTCGATCTCTGCGTTTGTCAGTCCGTAGATCGACGCATTGAGGTAGACGTTTTCCCGGCCGGTGAAATCAGGATTGAATCCGGCGCCAAGCTCAAGCAATGCCGCAACGCGACCCTCGCTACGGGCGATACCGTTGGACGGGGTCAGCGTCCCGCAGATGATTTGCAACAGGGTTGATTTCCCCGAGCCGTTTTGTCCAATAATACCAAGTGTTTCACGTGGTTTCAGAGCGACGGACACGTCGCGCAACGCCCAAAATTCGCGGTAGCGCGGCTCATCCACCTTCAAGCTCGGCATTAGCCCCCCAAGAACAGGGGCCAGCAAACGCTTTAGCTTCGGAAACAGCATCTGCTTCAGCCGGTCTTCCGGTTTGCCGTATAGCAAATAGACCTTGCTGATGTTTTCCGCATCGATCACTGCATCAGAGTACATCTGCAAAGCCTTTACGCACTGCCTGGAACCAACCGAAACCCAGGAGAAAAACGATGCAAGCCGCCAGCAGATACAGAGCCAGCATCAGCATGTCCGGCATGGTGCCAAGTATAGACACGCCGCGCAATTGCTGCACAATCACCGTGAGCGGGTTGAGGTAAAGCAAACTACGATAGGGTTCTGGCACATTCTCAATCGGAAACAGCACGGGCGATGCGAACATCGCCACCGTCGCCAGAATACCGACAAGATGAGTGAGGTCGCGCACGAACACGCCAGTGGCGCTCAGAAAATAGCTGATACCCAAGATCAGAAGCGTGTATGGCGCAATGACGATCGGGAGAAAAAGGATCGTCAACGGCACGCTACCTTGCAGATAGAAGAGCAACAATGCCACCAGAACCATGCCGATAAGAAAATTAATGAGGGCTCCCAATAGCGGCACCAGCGGCAAAAGCTCCAGCGGAAAAATCACCTTCTTCACATAAGAGGCGTGGCTGGAAATCAGGAGTGGGGCGCGGGTGATGAATTCAGCGAAAAAACCATGAACCACCAGCCCCGTGAACAAAAGAATGACGAAATTACCCTTGGTGTCCGGCCCGGCTCCCCAGCGCATCTTGAAGACGAAGACGAAAACAAATGAGTAGAGCGCCAGCATCATCAATGGATTGAGTAGCGCCCAGGCGACACCCAGCAACCCACTTCTATAGCGAACGGAAAAATCACGCTTCCACAGTTGCAGAAGCAGGTTACGGTTTATCCAAAAACTCGCCAGTGCCGCAATGGTTGAGGGCGATCTGTTGACATTATGTAAAGCCATGCTGCTTCAATAACCTATTGTAAAGTGAAGTGCCATCACGACACGGATACCGGCAATTCTCCGTCTGCGTCGGTTTCGCTCACCTCATTTGCAGCTCCAGCGGAAGCTGCATCGACGTAGTCAATATGATCTTGCGACGCTAGCCAGCTCTTATCAGACAATCGCAGTTTCGCCTTTGAAATTACCGTCAGACGTTGTGACGCCAGGTGGGCAACCTCCGCCGCAATCGCAATGCCGCTCCCAACATTATCAGCAACGACGAGGCGCTCGAATCTTTCTTGAAGAACAAAGCGCAGGAGTTCTGCGACCGCGCCTCGCGGCAACGACCTTTCGATCCCGTCCCATTCATCGCCTGTTTTGTCAGCGCGATCCTCGGACAGCGGCAACTGCACATAGGTGACGGACGTATACCTGAAACGAGTTCTGCCTACACCCGACAATCTATTGTCTTGCTGTCGATCTCCGGCGGCAATAGCTCCCCCATCCGGTAATTTGATGAAAACGAGTGTTTTGATACCCGGATATAGCCCAGAGATGAATTTCGGAGAAATACCGAGGGAATCGACCAGAGCCACCTCTTCCTCTGTTGCAGCGTCCACCCACTTCGCGGCGCCAATGGAGGAAGATTTCGTCAATAAGTCATTCAATCGCGCATTCTTCTCTTCCAACTCAGCGATCCTGCGTTCCAGAGCCTTCTTCTCCGCGTAGAGACCATGAATCTCATGATAGAGACTGCCGAGGCGAGGAATTTTGAGCAGAAGCTTGCGCACCACACCTTTCAGCTGTCGGCGAAAGTGGGCATAGCGTGGCAATGCAGTTTTCGCGACCTCATGGGCGATCCAAACGAACGAGCGGCGACGGCTTGCATCGGAAAGCTGCAATGGGATGAACGGATCAGCCCCGGATTGTTTCGTGTGGTCATGGATCAGGACGCCTCCGTCGTTGGACAGCCCCTTTGCTCCGATGAAGGCATTGAACGAACGCTCCATCGATTCAAGCGTGAAATCGTCGCGGAACGCACTTTGGGCATTGAATGCCATCGTTCGGTAAGCGTCAGCGTTCTGAACCAACCGCTCCAGTTCGTTATAGATTGCGCTGGCGATCATACGATCGGCAATGAGACCACATTGCCTGCTTTTGATATAATGAGCAGGCGAGGAATAGGCCGGCCCATGGAATACGATCGGACGTCCGGCAGCAAGATAAAGCACCAATTTGCTCGGGAAGCTGAATTGCGACACCTCTTTCATTGCCGGGTCAAATGGGTAGGGGCAATAGAGAATATTGCATTGCGAGAGGATAAAGGCCGCGTCTGGTTGAGTTTTCCAACCCAGGAATGAAACATGGGAATCGAGTGCCCCCGGCGGGCGTTGCGGTCCCATTACGACAATCCGCACCGGCCGCCCGGCTATAGTCCATTTCGAGGCCCGCATTGCTCGCATCAGCTGTAGCCACTCGCCGGCCGCATAGAACTGGCCTGCCATCCCGATAATGATCGGCCCGCGGCCATGGTCGGTAATATCAGGCGTCTGCGCCATGGATTGCGAATGGCTGGAAATGACGGGCACCGCTTCGACCTTGAAACGATCCCGATAGAGTTCTGCCATAGGTTCCGAAGCAGTCGCGACGCAACGACTACTGCGGATCGCTTCATCAAAAGTCGACTGCACTCGACGTGCGGTAATGCCGTCAATGCAATTAGCCTTCGCCCACCAGCTGAATGGATCCCAAACATGCGTGTGAAGGGGAACGCCCAGCTTGTCCGCAACCGCTTGAGCCATGCGGATTGTCGTCTGGCCCTGCAATACAACCCAAACACGATCGACCTTCTGCTCGCGACCGAAAGCTACCGCTTTGTCGACCAGCGACCGCACTGACGTTTTTTCGGTGAAGCTTTCTCCCGCAAAAGCAATGACAGAAGATAGCTTTCTGATGATGCGCCGCTGTGGCAACCAAGACCAATTCTCATTCGGCTTGGCGCAAATCCTGGTCGGGATATTGGCGAACTCCGGTGTCGTGCGAATATCGAGAATCGGATTCACCACAGCGAAACAACAGATTCCGTCACGCGGCACGAAACGCACCATCGCCGACAGAACAAGTCCGGCCGTTAGATTCTCGCAAGGAGGTATATCTGTCAGGAGAAGTATCTTCATAATTTGCGCTTCGAGTGGCTATACCACCGATCCTGATCTTTTATCTTGCGACAAAATGCGTTTGTAAAGATCCGCCGTCAGCCGCGCCTGATCCCGAATATCATAGTGCCGCTCTGCAAGAACACGCGAGAGCTTGCCGCGTTCTTCGCAATCCACAGGGTTTAGCACCAACCTTTCCATAACACGCGCCAGCGCGTCAGAATCTCCGTACGGCACGGAAAGGCCCGCGTCGGGCGCAAAGCTTATTCCTGGAAGTGACGTGCCTTCGAAGGATATGACCGGCCGCGCACATGCCATAGCTTCAATCGCCATCATGCCGAATGCTTCCGCTAGGGAGGGCATGGCAAAGAAATCGCACGCTGCATAGGCGTCAACTAGAAGATTTTCGTCGTTGGACCAGCCAAACTCGATGATCTGATGCTTGCCGATAAATCGATCGAAATGACCTGTTTCTTGTAACGAGATAATGCAAAGCCGGATATCGGGATCCAGGCGTTCGACCGCTGTTACGAACTCCTTGAGGCCCTTGAACGGTGTGGAAGAGGCTCGCAGAAAGACCACGGGACGCCCCGGGAAGACGCCAAGGCGAGCCCGAGCCGCCGCCTTATCGGCGGGTTTGTAACGCTCCAGATCAAGCCCAAAAGGAATGACCGTGACATTAAAGTTTTCCGCAAGGGGAGAGCGCGCCGCCATATTCCTCATCCAGTCCGATGCGACGACAATCTCTGCCTTGGTTTTCTCGTAGACTTTTCGTTTCCAGGCGAATTGCTCGGCGGTCCTGTCCTTGCGCATTGGGAAGGGCAAGGACAGATCGGGGCAGGAGCCGCATCCCTGCATCCAGCGCTGACATTGCAACGGATAGATGCAATGTCCTGTCATCGGCCAAGGATCGTGCCACGTCCATATCGTAGGCTTGCGATAGGAGAAAAACGGCAAAGCTGACAAGCTAAAATAGCCGTCATGAATGATATGCAAATGCGCAATATCCGCCTCCCTTACTTTCGTATGATAGGGAAGCGCCCAAGAATGCGGATGTAGCCGCGCATGAAGCGAAAACCGGCTTTCCACTCGCGTCAGGCCACGCGTGACGATCCGATTGCCGGGATAGTCAAAAGCTTTCGAAACAAAATCGGCGTCCGATTGCTTGTTCCAATAGACAAGCTGAGAGGAGTGGACCCCATGACCCTCAAGGTGAGGTTTTAGATCATATCCGTTGAAACGTCGTCCTATTAAATCGCCGGAATTGATCTGAACAACGTTGATGCTCATATTCACCTATAAGACGGACACAAATGACAGGGTTGATAGGATCCGGCTGAAAATCTATTTTTACGCACGGTGCTGCAGATAATAGAAGAAGGGATTTTGACTTCGACGAAGTTTTAAACCTGATCTACCAACTTCATTGACGAGCCTTATCAGAATCATATCCCTTTGATCGTATCAGCTCCTATCCGCTCAAGGCGCTAAACGATCGATGAAACATCTCATGTTTGCTTTCCGGTTCCCCTGATTTGGGGTGGGACCGTGGCACAATTTAGAAATGCCTTGATTATTTCGAGCCTGCACTATTGCAACAGGCAAATCTTGTCAAATTGGCGTCACAACCGGCCGCGATATGCCTGCAAGTTATGCTTTTAAAGATGAATGCCATGCAGTTCTGAAAGAACGCGACCTGAGAAGCAGTTAAAGAAGATTTACAGCCTTTCCTCTCGCGAACCACTACCATCTTACCATTCATCTCAGTTGAGCGCTGGCTGCTTGGCATAAGACAGCGTCGCCTTTCCATTCCCGACAGCCTCTTCGGTTCTTTGCGACTTCGCCAGCGCGGCACTGCTTGACCACACCGCCCACTCGAATGATCCCGGCAAAAGCTGCGCCGTTCGGTATGCATGACTTGCCAACGCCCTAAGTAATGCAGCGTAGGTTTCTTCCATTGCGGATTTTGATACGACGGGATTACAGCTCACAGAGAGAGTAGCATCTCTCTTTTAGAACTTCTCACGACTCGAATGCTTAGACACGGGTCTTTGGCGGACCTACGCATCCCTGTCCGAGAGCAAGATGACATAGTCCACACCTCACCCAACAACACTTGTGGGATATTCCAGAAATCTATTTCACTGAGGACGAGGATTTGGCTGGGGAACCTGGACTCGAACCAAGATTAACGGAGTCAGAGTCCGTCGTTCTACCATTGAACTATTCCCCAACGACCGCCGAGCGATGAAATCGTTCGTGGCGAAGGTGGGGCCTCTATAATCGAATTTGCCGCAGATGCAAATACTTTAACGCGGACAAATGCAATTTTTTGAAAGCGAGGGTGCGGCGTCCACGTCAGTCGGCGGATGCTCATGCATTTGGGGGATTTCGCGAGCTTCGTGGCCTGTTTCGCCGAGAGCATGGGATCCGGGCAGCATGCCTCGGCAGCTCCACATTCGGCTGGGCTTACCAGCGCAGAAGACGCCTGCCGAGGACATATCCGATGCCCGTTACGATGGCGATCGCGATCGGATACCAGAGCAGCACGAAGAGTGGGCTGTCGTCGGTGCAATTGGAGGCATAGAAGGTTGCCGCGATGCCGCTGGCGGCAAGGCCGGCGACGGCTCCGGCGACGCCCGGCCGCTCGGGCGCTCCCTGGCGCAGGGCAAACAGGAAGCAGGCAAGCGGGCCGATCGACAGCAGCGGTATCAGCGTCAGGCAGAAGCGCGCATTGTGCCCGATCATCCGCGCGCTCCAGCTATCGGCCGGCATGACCGCCATCTCCGCAACAACGGCGCCGAGTAAAAGGACGGGCGCCGCCAGAAGCATCCAGCCCCAAAGGCGCAAGGATGCACCCGGCCGGCCGATGCGGAAGACGACGGCGCAGGCCGTCACGGCAAGCGCGATCGTCACGACGAACTTGAACAGGAAGCGCACGGTTTCCATTGCCGTGTCTATGTCGGCGCGAAAGCCGATCATGGCAAAGAAGAGGCCGCCGCTGATCAGGATACCCGCGATGACCGCCATGGTCAGGGCTTTGCCGATCCGCGAACGGACCGGCGCATCCTGCGCCAGAAGATGGATAAGGTCATCGGTTTTCACTGGTTTCACTCCGATACAGGGCCGCAAGCACTTTCAGCGCACGATGCAGCGCCACGCGCACCGCCCCTTCCGTCATCTTCAGCCGATCCGCCGTTTCCCGCACGCTCGTTCCCTCGACGGAAATCGAACGCACGATGGTCTTCTGCGGGTCCTTCAACTGCTCCAGCATGCGGTCGACGTCCAATCGATCCAAGGCGTCGGCATGCTCCTCTGCCTCGAGAACATCGATCACGTCGTCGATCGGCACGCTCATATGTCGTCCACGCCGCCTGAGACTGTCGATGAGCTTGTTGCGCACGATCGTCGACAGCCAAGGCCCGATCGGGCGTGCCGGATCCCAGGTCCCGCGCTTCAGGTGGATGGCAAGCAGCACTTCCTGAACCACGTCCTCGGCCTCGCTCACCGGCGCACCGAACTGGTCGCAACGCCGGCACGCCATAGCGCGCAGATGCGGCGTCACTGCGGACAGGAAGCGATGGTAGGCCTGCGCATCGCCGCCAATCGCAGCGCGCATCCAGACTGCCCATTCCTCTTCGCGCGCCGAATGGCCCACCCGATATCTCCTCTACGCAGGACCGCAGCATTTCGTTACCGGCAACGGTCCTTCTTTTTCAAGTCTTTTCGGCTTTCGTCCCGAAACGGCCGGCAGGCGCATCGGCTCACTGGGACATATAGCCGGCACAGAATATGTCAGTGCCGTTAAAAAAATTCGCGCGGTCTGTAACATCGCCCCCGCAGCCTCCGTAGACCTCGATGCAAGCCAATGACGGCTCGCATCCATCTAGGAGACAGATCCATGAAGAACAGCATCATCACCCTGGCTATCGCAGGCTCGATCGCATCGGCCATTGCATCCATCGCTGTCCCGGCATCGGCAGCCGACTCCAAGGAAAAGTGCTATGGCGTAGCGCTGAAGGGCCAGAACGATTGCGCAGCCGGCAAGCATGACTGCGCCGGCAAGTCGACCATGAGCTATGATAAGATGTCCTTCAAGCTGGTTCCGACGGGCACCTGCACCTCCATGAAAACTCCGAAGGGCCATGGTTCGCTGACCCCGGCCTGATCCCGGTCACACCAACCAATCCAACATCTGATGTAAGGAATTTGTCATGAGCAGGATTTCCGCAGTCGCCTTGGCGGCATCGGTCGCAACAGCCGTCACATTGGCCGCCTCCATCACCACCGCTTCGGCCGCCGACGCCAAGGAAAAGTGCTACGGCATCGCACTCAAGGGTCAGAATGATTGCGCCGCCGGGCCCGGCACGACCTGCGCCGGTACGGCGAAGATCGATTATCAGCGCAACTCGTGGAAGCTGGTTCCCGCCGGAACCTGCGAAGCGATCAAGACGCCGAACGGCCATGGCACCCTTATGCAGGGTCCGGCGCCTGTCTGAGCGGACGCGCTGACGCAGGGCGGCGCATGTATCAGCGCCGCCCTCCTTCCACGATCGAGCCTATCCGAACGGAGGCCTGCAATGAAACCGTCAGAACTTCCCCGCCGCGCCGGGGTCGGCTTCAAGCCGGAACATTTCGCTGAGATCAATGCCGCCAGCCAGCCGATCGGCTTCTTCGAGGTCCATGCCGAAAACTATATGGGCGCCGGCGGCCCGCCGCACGCTCAGCTCGGCAAGCTGCGTCGCGATTATGCCCTCTCCATTCATGGGGTCGGCCTCTCCATCGGCTCGATGCAACCGTTGGACAAGGAGCATCTTGCCCGCCTGAAGATCGTTTGCGACCGCTACGAGCCGGAGAGCTTTTCGGAGCATCTCGCCTGGTCCAGCCACGACACGACGTTTCTCAACGATCTCCTGCCCCTGCCCTATACCGAGGCAACCCTCGCCCAGGTGTGCGCCCATATCGATCAGGTCCAGACATTGCTCGGCCGGCAGATGTTGCTTGAGAATCCGGCTACCTATCTGCTCTTCGAGGAGAGCACGATAGAGGAGACGGAGTTCCTCGCCGAAGTCGCGCAACGCACGGGCTGCGGCCTTTTGCTAGATGTCAACAACGTCTTCGTCGCCGCCACCAATCACAGACTGGATCCGCGCGACTACCTCAAGCGCTTTCCGGTGCAATGGATCCGCGAGATCCATCTGAGCGGCCATTCGGAAACCCTCGACGATGCCGGCGCACCGCTCCTGATCGACAGCCACGATACGCCGGTCAAGGACCCGGTATGGGATCTCTATGAAGAGCTGATCGCCCGCACCGGCCCGATCGCCAGCCTGGTCGAATGGGACAATGATGTGCCCGAGTGGCCGGTTCTGCGCGCCGAAGCCGAAGCTGCCGGCGCCATCCTGCGCCGCGCTACCGAACGCCATGCGGCGTAAGGAGGATCCATGTCTCTCGTGACGCAAACGGAATTCGCCGCAGCACTCGTGGATCCCGGCCTTGCCGTGCCCGAGGGGCTGGCCGCCTGGAACGGCCCGAGGCCCGAACGGCGCTTCGGCGTCTATCGTAACAATGTTGCCGTCGGACTGATCGGCGCCCTAGCTTCGCGTTTTCCGGCCGCCGGTAAAATCGTCGGAGAAGAGTTTTTCGCTGGTATGGCGCATGAATTCATCCGCCTGCACCCGCCGCGATCGCCGCTGCTTTTAGCCTATGGCGATGACTTCGCCGATTTCGTCGAGTGTTTCGAGCCAGCAGCGGAAATTCCCTATTTGCCCGATGTCATCAGGCTGGAAGCGGCTCGCGGCAAGGCCTATCACGCTGCCGACGCCGTGCCGATCGACGCGTCCTTGTTGGCGACAGTCGAACCCGCGGGACTGGAAAGCCTCTGCTTCACATCGCACCCATCGGCCTCGATCATTCGCTCGACCCATCCAGCAGTCACCATTTGGGCAATGAATGCCGGCGAGATGGAACTTGGAGAGATCGCCGATTGGACGGGCGAGGACGCGCTCGTCATTCGCCCTGAGATGACGGTGGAGGCGCACAGATTGCCGCCGGGCGGCGCGGTCTTTCTAAAGCGGCTGTTTGATGGCATCGATCTCGGCCACGCCTTCGAGGCGGCTCTTGCCGAAGCAGCAGATTTCGATCTTTCCGCCAACCTCGCCGGTGCGCTCGCCGCCGGCACGTTCACGGCCATTCGCTGAGCGCCAGGGAGAACCGACATGCAAGACCGAATGATGACGGCCGCCGCGGCCGAAGCTGAAACCATGCCTCAAAGGCTCTACGGCGCCTTGAAGCTTCTCGACCGCATCCCGCACGACCTGATCGCGCTCGTCGCTCGCCTGTCGATCGCCGCCGTCTTCTGGCAATCCGGCCAGACCAAGGTCGATGGCTGGCACGTGACGGACAACGCGGTCTATCTCTTCCAGACGGAATACAAACTGCCTCTCGTCGATCCCTGGATCGCCGCGCATATCGCCGCCTTCAGCGAGCACTTCTTTCCGCTACTGCTCGTCATCGGCCTGGCGAGCCGGCTTTCGGCGCTGGCGCTGCTCGGCATGACGCTGGTGATCGAGATCTTCGTCTATCCGGACGCCTGGCCGACCCATGGGACATGGGCAACGTGTTTCCTGGTCATCATCGCTGGCGGGCCGGGGCGGATCGCGCTCGATCATTTCATCGCCAGGCGGTTCGGCCGGGCAAAGTGACATCAAAGCAAACTGGATAATTGCCCGAGCGCGGGGGGCCTACCGCAAGACAGGTTCCCCGTGGAAGCGGCGCTGCGACGGCTTGGAAACACCGAAGCCGACTTCCATCATCAGGCGCGGCTTTTGCGTGGGGACGGTGCCCATGTGAAAGCCGAATGGGTCCTCCACAAAGCCCGAACCGGCCCTGCCGGTCAGCGTGACGGCGCTCTCCTGTCCGTAATAATCAAGCACTTCGTCGGCCGAATGCCCGACCAGCAGGGTCAGCTGATGCTTGACACGCCGCCGCCTGTGGCTGCCCTTGACGAAGACGTGCGGCCCGGTGCCTTCGTCCACGTCAACCAGATTGAAGAAGAATTTCAGCATACGCCAGTCGTCTAGATCGAAATGATACTTGTCGAGCGATGCCATGCTGCGATCCGCTTCCGAAGCCTGCGTCGGAAAGCTCCACCATATGCGCGTGGTAATCACCTTGGCCTGCCCGCCGAGATATTGCCGGGCGACGTCGATCAGCAGCGGATCGCGCTGCACCGCCATGACGGCATCGCAATCCAGCGAGCGCTCGAAGAAATGACCGCTGAGGATCGGCCGCTCAAAACGGGTTTCCGCTTGCCTGTGGTCTCCCGCGACGAACTCCAGCTTGCGGCTGAAATTGCCGAAACAGCCGGTGGTCAGCGCGAATTCCGCGATCTCCCGGTGGATAGGATCGGGCAGCATCAGGCCAGAGAAAATCCCGTCCGTCCGCAGTGCAGCGACGACATCTCGGCGCTCGAGCCCGGCGAACATCGACGTACCGGAAACAGGCAGCGAAACGCGCTGCCTGGTTGCGAACCAATGCATGCGCCGAAACGGCAGGGTTCGCGCCAACAGGAACATCGGCAGCCATGCCGGGTTTTCCCGAAGATCGGTCAGATAGGTCGGTATCCTGACGGCCATGCGCTTGAAGCGCCCGCCTTGCCGCGCAATGGACTCGAGGTCTTTTGCCGGGGAATTATGCATGGCTATTCTCTCCACACGCGTGCAAAGCCGTAGCGACAGGATCAACATCCTGTTGCTATTAATTCATTGAGACTTTAGCGTTTATTCGCAGCAGCGAATGTGCTGTGCATCGCGGCAAATAGAAGCCTGCCGCCCTGGGTCAAGGGGGCGGAAAATCATAAACTTGATTCAAACGGTAGAAAATTCCCGTATCGACACGCGGGGCTTTTGAAGGCATCCGGAGATCGCGGCACGGTTGCTTTTCGCCCTTGAAAATCGACAGCGCGCCCAAAATGAATACCGGAACGTCACATCTCATTTGCCGTTACTTAGGAGAGTGGTGTTATTGCTCCTTCGACAGACGCGAACGGAGCCATGGCATCGACACAGCGGGAAGAGTTTGAGGTCAGCTTCGACATGACTGTCTTCTAACAGTCACATTCCTGTTGGCATTGTTGGCTAAATGAGCGGCAACACATGAAAGAAGGCCCCCATAGATGACGGAAACGAAGACCTTTGATCCCGCGGATGGAATTGTTGACTTCGATGCCGGCGAGGGCGAAGCCCCGACCGTCGTGGAGATGGACGATTATACCAAAAGTCTAGCCCGGGCGAAGGCCAAGTCCGTCAAGCTCGTCGATGCCATTACCGGCCAGACGCTGAAGAAGAAGGATGCGGTGCACGTCGATGACCTCCGCCCATCTCTGGCGGATTTCATGCGGCTGAAGCATCCCGAGCTTCGCGCCGACGATTATGTCAGCCGCAAGGTCATGGACGACTATCGCGCCCAGTACATCGCCCAGCTTCTGACGGTCGAGCGAGGCGAGCTTTCCAACCTCGAGGACGAGGTGGTCGAGAGCCTGAAAACCCATGATACGCTCGCCGAGAACATCGAAGAAGATTACGAAGACAACCGCTCCATCGGCGACCGTATGGCGGATGCAGTCGCCACCTTTGGCGGCAGCTGGACCTTCATCATCTCGTTCTGTCTGTTTCTCGCGGTCTGGATGGCCGTCAACGTCATCATGGGCGAGAAAGAGGCATTCGATGCCTATCCGTTCATTCTCTTGAATCTTGTGCTGTCGACGATCGCCGCGCTGCAGGCGCCCGTGATCATGATGAGCCAGCGGCGCCAGGAAGAGAAGGACCGCCTGCATGCGCTCAACGACTATAAGGTGAACCTGAAGGCCGAATTGGAAATTCGTCACCTGCATGAAAAGGTCGACCATCTCCTCAATCGCCAATGGGAGCGCCTGACCGAAATCCAGCAGATCCAGATCGAAATGATGCTGGAACAGGCCAAGGCCGCCACACGTGCGTTGAAGACCAACAAGGCGGCGAAAGCAAAGACCAGCGGCCTGAAGAGCCTGTTCGTCAAGGCCAAGGATCCCGATTCGGACGATTCCGTGAACTGACTTGGCGGGAGCTCGCCCCAGGCCTTGCTTCCGTTATGACGCTACGACAAGCGGGCCGTTCGGCCCGCTTTTTTCATGCCTCCTCCGCGTGAGGCAGGCCAGACGTTTCACGTGAAATATCATATTGCTGCCGGTCCGTAAGCTCACGCATCGGCCGCCTTTCTCTGGGTCGCAAACAACATCGGCATACAGGCGAGATAGAGCAGGGCACCGAGGATCCAGACCAGGCCCGGGAAGACGGATCTGGACGCGAAGTAGATCTCGCTGATGGCCAAGGGCGCGATGACGGATGCAAGGCTGGTCAGGCTGCCCAGCACGCCTTGCAGGCGCCCCTGATCCTCCGCCCCCACGCGCTGCGTCATCATCGACAACAATGCGGGCTGGCCGATGCCACCGAGGCAGAACAGCGGAAAGAGCAGGAAGGCAACGAAGCCGCGCCTGGCGAAGGCGATTGCGATATAGGCGGCGCTGTCGCAGACGATCGCGACAATGAGCGCCCGCCGCTCGCCCCAGCGCTCGCTCAGCGGACCGGCGACAAAGGCCTGGGCAAGCGCATGAAACAGGCCGAAGCCCGCAAGCGAGAGGCCGACGGTCGCCGTGTCCCACGCGAACTTGTCCTGACCGTAGAGCACCCAGATGGTACCGCCAATTTCGCCGACCATGCTGAGGATGACGGACATCAAAAGCAGCGGCAGCAATGCCGGAAACGCGCCGATCCAGCGCAAGGGCGCCAACGGATGGAAAGCGGCCGGATCGAGGCGTTCCGGCTTGGTGCTGCGCGTTTCCGGCAGAACGGTGAGCGCCAGGATGAAATTCACCATGACAAGCAGCGCCGCCGCGACGAATGGCGCTCGAATGGAAACCGTGCCGAGCACGCCGCCGATCACAGGGCCGAGAATGAAGCCGATGCCGAAGCAGGCACTGAGCAGCCCGAAAGCACGCGTGCGTTTCTCCTCGGGCGTAATATCGGTAAGGCATGCCGCGGCGACGGACGCATTTGCAGCCGTCAAGCCGGCAACGGCGCGTCCGAGGAACAGCCACCAGAAACCCGGCGCCCATGCCATGAAGGCGTAGTCGATCATCCCGCCCGCCAGCGAGACCAGCAGCACCGGCCTGCGCCCATAACGATCGCTCAATGTCCCGAGGACGGGAGCGGCGAGGAACTGCAGCGCGGCATAGAGCGACAGGAACGCGCCGTACCGCCAGCCGAGATCGGGCGTATGCGCCACGCTGCGAAGAAGCTCCGGCAGGATCGGCATCACGAGGCCCGTACCGGCGGCGTCGAGAACGACGACGGACAGGATGGTCAAGAGCATCTTGTTCATAGCACAAAACTTATCGTTGATAAGGAACTTTATCGCTGATAAATTATGACTTCGAAACTGTCAATCGGAGATGCCATGAAAATCGACCGGGCCCAGATCGTCGACACGGCGCTGACCATCTTGAACGACGTGGGGATCGACGGGCTGTCCACACGGCTGATCGCTCAGCGCCTCGGCGTGCAGCAGCCGGCGCTCTACTGGCATTTCAAGGGCAAGCAGAGCCTGCTGGCGGCGATGAACACTGAAATGTTGAAGCGAAATCACAGCCGCCGAACGCCGCAACCGGGCGAGACCTGGCAGGACTTCCTGCGCGCCAATGCCCGTAGCTTCCGCTTCGCCCTGCTGGCATGGCGCGACGGAGCGCGCGTCCATGCGGGAACGGAGGCCGACCCTTCCGATCTCGATGCGATCGAGATTCAGCTTAGCTGCCTGAGCACCGCCGGCTTCACGCCGGGCCAGGCACTGGAACTGCAGATCGCGATCGGCCGATACGTGGTGGGTTGCGTCCTGGAAGAGCAGGCCGATGGGGCAGACGCACCGGATCGGCCGGATCTCGACGCCGCCGCAAAAGACCACCCGAACTTCGCCGCGGCGATCGCGCACTATCGCGCCAGCGGGCACGAAGCTTTCTTCGAAAGAGGTCTCGATCTGCTGATCCGCGGCGCCGAGGCCGTGAACCAGACCTGATGCGCCGCAAGAATGGCGAGAGGCAGGCTGCGAGACGGTCGCAAGCAGGCCTCACGCCTCGGCTTTAAAGGTGCGACCAAGATCCGGACCCGTGCCGAAATAGTGGCGAAACACATACAGCAGCGGGCTCCATCGGCCGGTGTCGATATGGTTCGTACCCGGGATGACGATATCCCGGTGCGCATGAACGCGGAGCACTTTCGTCTCTATGATCCAGAAATCCTCCTGCCGCTCCGCGGGCCACTCGCCGCCGGGAGCATGCGAGGCAACGACTTCCACCTCAAGCTGGATCGGGCATTCGGCTATGCGAGGCGGGCTGACGAGGTCGGACGCCTGCGGCGTGAAACCGGATACGTCGAACTTGTCGGCCTCGAATCGGTAGCCGATCTTTTCCTTGTGCGGGGGAACCGGGTCGCGGCCGGTGGTCGGGGCCAGCGCTTCTATCTTGGGCCAAAGATCCGGAGACGGGAAATTCAGCACGAGCTGGCGCTGGCGCATGGCGTTTTCCCGTCCCTTGCTGGTGGCTGTAAGGCCGAGAACGATACGGTCGAAGAGCGCCCAAGCCGAAGACATGGGCGAGATATTCGTCGTGCCATCGGGATTGAGGCTGGTAATCAGCACGACGGGCGTGCCGACATAGAGCACGCTCGGTTTGATGACGATATGCTCGCCGGTGCTCTCGGCGGGCGTGGATGCGGCTATGCTGGTCAACATTGCAAACTCTCCTTTGAGAGCTGCAGCTTAGTCCAACCGCTCATTTCATAGTTCGGTTACGGCCGAACTATGAGATTTGGAAGCCATGCCAGCCGACGCGCAACGACGGGCCGCCGCAAAATTGCATCCTGGTTTTGCGACGCGGCCCGATATCATCGCCATCAAGCCGCCGCGACGATCCTGTTCCGCCCGGCTTCCTTGGCCTCGTAGACGGCCTTGTCGGCGCGCGCCAGGATGCGCTCGTAGTCGAGCTCTTCCTTGAAGGCGGCAACTCCGATGCTGACGGTGACGGCAAGCCTCTCGCCATCGGCAAGCGGAATGGAAAGCTTCGCGATCTGCGCGCGGATTTTTTCCGCGACTTGCATACCCATCGCTTCGTCGCACTCCACAAGCACGATCAGCATCTCTTCGCCGCCGTAACGGAAAAGAAAATCGGTTTGCCGGACGCTTTCCGTCATTGCTGTTGCAACCGACCTGAGCGCCACATCGCCGACCTTGTGGCCATGCGTATCGTTGATGCGCTTGAAGTGGTCGATATCCAGCAGCAGCACACAGAAGCCTGTGGCGGCGGGCGTTTTCTGCAGCTGTATCTCACGCATCAGCACCGACGGCATGAACCGGCGCGTCAGCAGCTGCGTGAGCGGGTCGCGGCCGCTCTCGACCTCGATATGCGCCTCGAAGATGCCATTCAGCAGGAACTTGATTGCTGACAGCTCCTCTTCGATCCTCCCCGCCCCGTCTCGGATCTGGGACCGGTCCTCGAAACTTGCCCGTTCCAACGCAGGCACCAGTTCGCCATCGACCTTGTTGACGAGCTGCTTGATAAGCTCAAGCTTCGGCTCGCGTTCGAAAAGGATGTGGGCCTTGTGGTTCAGCCACAGGCCGAATTCGCTCTTCCAAAGCCGGGGAAGCTCGCTGGAAGCGGCATTCTGATAGAAGGTGGCGAGAAGCCCGTGCCCCCACTCCATGAGGGCAGCCCTTTGCCGCTCCCGCTCCATCGCCAGATTCTGACCCAGCAGATGAAGACGGTAGGCTTCGTTGACCCGCGCATTGGAGGCGACGCCCTTCTGATAGCTCTCTTCGCGCACTTCTAGAGCAATATCGAACAGCCCGATGACGAAGGCCATCGCATCGACCAGCTGCTGCCGCGAGACATCGGCCTCCGCCAGGTGCCGCAGGAACCAAAGCTTGATCTTGCGGATGGACCGCGAGACCGCGTGCGGCGGGAAGCCGATACGCGCCATGGCCTCACCGATGCTATCCTGCTCCGAGAAGAAGATCTGGCCCGACGTGGCCCTCGGATCGACGAGCTTTTTCATCCACTCCAGGAACCGCGTGGTGAAGGCCGCCAAGTTTGCGCCTTCGCCAATGAGGGATGCAAGATCGGGATCCCCTTCCAGATAGGCCCTGTAGCGCTGCCGTAGCTCTTCCTCGTGTTCGTGGACGATCGCATAGACGATCTCGTGCGTTTCCGTCGACGTCCGCTCGACAAGGCTGTTCCATTCCCGTGCGATACGTTCAGGCATTACGGTGCTTTCTCGGCTCAAAAAATCGGTCCCTGATATCGCGCCATTCGATCGATGCCCAGCCCTCTTGAGATCGGGCTTCGGAGGCACATTCATCCACGAACTCCATTCCCGCATCGAAGCTGAGAAGGAATTGCGAAGCCGGCGCGCAGCTTATTCCGCCGCCTGCCACCATTCTGACAGTTCGATTGCAGATCGAGACGATGCAGAGTTGAACAGATGATTCCGGTGGCTCAATAACCGATTAAAATGAAGAGTAAACCCCTTCCGCCACACCAAAGACGAATGGCTGTATTGCCAATATAATCGATCAAAATCTTATTTATTAGTTGAATAAATCATTCGACGAACGACACGAGGAGAAATCAACTTTCATCGGCCTGCCGATGTACCACGCCCCTCTGTTGGTTGCGCTGCACTGACATTGCAGCCCTAGGCTGCTTTCTCGCAGCAAATTCGTCACATCATTGTCATGCCGCTGTCATGCTGCGCCTCTACTCAGGCTTGTAGCTTTTAGAGACACCGATTTTCCGATGACAAGTGACTCAAACCGAATCCAGGCTGCCGTTTCGGCAACAGGATTGGAACTTCATTACGATAAGACGATCGTTCTGGGCGGCATCGATCTTTCGCTCGCCAAGGGACGAACGCTCGCTTTGCTCGGGCCTTCCGGCTGCGGGAAGACTACTCTTCTGCGCCTGGTCGCCGGCCTTCTTGCGCCCACCAAAGGCAACATAACCATTTCGGGCCAAGTGGTCGCCGATGCGGCGGCAAGGACTTTCGTGCCGCCCGAGAAACGCAACCTGGGCATGGTGTTTCAAGACTATGCGCTGTGGCCGCACCTGACGGTTGGCGGCAATGTCTCCTTCCCGCTCGAGATGCGTGGCGTCTCGAAGGCTGAGCGCGAACAGCGCACCATGCGGGCACTGGAACGCGTCGGTCTGGCGGCCCTTGCCGATCGCCGCCCGAGCGACCTTTCCGGCGGTCAGCAGCAACGCGTCGCCATCGCCCGCGCGATCGTTGCCGAGCCGCAGCTCATCCTGTTCGACGAGCCCCTGTCCAATCTCGATCGCGAGTTGCGTGAAAACATGGTCGGCGAGCTTGCCGAGCTGATCGCCACGCTTGGACTGACGGCAATCTACGTCACCCACGACCACAGCGAGGCCCTGACGCTCGCCGACGAAGTCGCCATCATGCGATCCGGCAGGATTGCTCAACTTGCCTCGCCGGATATCCTGATCGAAAATCCGGCTTCGCCTGAAGTCGCCGAGTTCCTGCGGCTTGGCAGCACCGCCGATCTCGAATGGCACGATGATGGCTGGCGCTTGGCGGGCAGCCCGCATGTTCTGTCGGACACGGCGCGACCCGGCCAACAGAAGGCCAGAATTCTCATCCCCACCCGCGCCATATCGCTCGCCGAGCCCACATGGCCGAGCCTGCCCGCAACAGCTCTGCGCTCGCATTTCAGAGGTGACGGGCATCTCGTCACCGCCGCCCCGCACGGCGCAACGGGCATCGAACTTCAGGTTCTGAGCCCGATGAAGATCCGCCCTGGAGAACAGATCGGCCTTTCCGTCGATAGCAGCGGCATCCTGTGGTTCTGATGCAGGTCGCGCAAAAATGTGCAGCCGTTTTGCGACAACGACATGCACGAAACCAAAGACGTCAGGCGCGAGAAGCGAATCGTAGGGATCGCGATGCGCTTTAACAACAAAATCACGAAGTCATAGAGAGGAAAAAATGTTTAAATCACTGAAGCATATCGCTATTTTTGCCATTTCGACAGCACTCCTGAGCGGCGTCGCCCGGACCGACATCACCGTCTACACCGCCGGCCCGCAGAACCTCATCGACAAGCTTTCCGCCGGCTTCACCGCCCAGAGCGGCATCAAGGTCAACGTCTTTCAGGCAACGACGGGCAAGGTCATGGCACGTATCGAGGCCGAAGCCGCCAATCCCGTCGTCGACGTGCTGATCTCGGCTTCCTGGGATACGGCGACCGATTTCGCCAAGCGCGGCTGGCTCGTGTCCTACACCAGCCCGAATGCCGAAAAAGTCCCGGCATTCCTGAAGACCGATACGGCGGTTGCTCAGGGCGTCTCGGCGCTCGGCATCGCCTGGAACACCAAGAGCGGCACGTCCCAGCCGAAGGAATGGGCCGATCTCGCCAAGCCGGAGTTCAAGGATCTCGTCAATATTCCGGATCCCGCCCAGTCCGGTTCGTCCTTCGAGCTGACGGCGGCCCTCGGCGGCAAGGACGACTATAAGCTCTTTAGGGAACTCAAGGGTAACGGCGCCATCATCGCCGGCGCCAATGCCGAAGCGCTGAACCCGGTGCTGCAGGGCGCCAAGGCCGCCGTCTTCGGTGCGGTCGACTACATCACCTTCGCCGCCAAGGCCAAGGGCGAAAGCATCGACGTCGTCTTCCCGCAATCCGGCACGGTCATCGCGCCGCGTCCGGTCATGATCCTGAACTGGTCCAAGCATCAGGAAGAAGCCAAGAAATTCGTCGACTACATGCTGTCGGATGAAGGTCAGAAGACGGTCGCCGGCACCTTCCTGATGCCGGCCCGCTCCGACATCCCGGCCTCGCGTCCCCTCGTCAGCGATCTCAAGCTGCTCGATTACGACGTCAACGCCGTCTACGGCAAGCGCAAGGAAATCCTGAAGCAGGTCGGCGATCTGTTCGGCGGCAAGTAAGGCTTTATGCGATGAAGACGAAAGGAACAGGCGCTCCAGTACCGGCGGCGTGGCTGGCTGGCCTCGGGCTGATCATCATCGTTGCCTTTCCTTTCGCGGCTGTCGTGCTGCAGGCAGTCTTCCCCTCCTTGGGGCAAGGCTCGTTTGCGGCCCCCTTCTCGGCCATAGGCAAGACGCTGGCCGACGAAGCGCTACTGGGGATGACCGCGAATACGGTCATTCTCGGATGCGCCGTCGTCCTGGCCTCGGCCCTCGTCGCCGTTCCCCTCGGCGTGCTGCGCGCCCTCTACCGCATTCCGTTCGCGCCGCTCTGGGATGTGCTTCTGCTCACGCCCTTTATGATTCCCCCCTATATCGCCACGCTCGGCTGGATCATGACGCTGCAGCCGCGCGGCTATCTGGAGCAGCTCGTCGGCTTCAATCTCGCCTCCACCCTGTTCTCGCTGACGGGCATGACCGTGGTCATGACCTTCAACACTTTTCCGGTGGTATACTTCGCCGTCTCGCGCACGGTCGAGGCGGTCGGCGCCCGCTATGCCGATGTCGGCCGCGTCTTCGGCGCTTCGCCAGCACGCGCCTTCTGGCGCATCACGCTGCCGCTATCCGCCCCCGGCCTTGCCGCCAGCCTGTTGCTTGTCTTTGCAGCGGCGATCGAGGAATATGGCACGCCGGCAGCGCTTGGGCGCCGCGCCGGCTTCCAGGTTCTCGTCACCGGCATCGACACTCGCATCGGCGATTGGCCGATCGATCTGCCGGGTGCCGCGATCCTGTCGCTGACCCTCGTCATCATCTCGCTGATCGCATTCCTCATCCAGCGCCGGATCCTCTCGCGACGCTCCTACCAGACCGTCAGCGGCAAGCCGCAGAACAAGGACAAGCGGCCGCTTGGGAGCCTGACGGCACCGGTTCTGCTGGCCTTCGGCATCGTCTCGTTCCTTGCGACGGGCGTGCCCATGCTCTCGATCCTAGCCACCGCGCTGTCGAAGACGATCTCGCGAGGCCTCGTCGCCAGCAATCTCGGCCTCGACAATTTCGCCTCCGTCTTCGGCAATAGCGCCGGCGCGCTCGCCGCGCTCGGCAACAGTCTGGCGCTCGGCATCGGCACCGCCGTCATCACAGGTCTTATCGGCGTCACATCCGCCTATGCCGTCGTCAAGACGAAGATGCGCGGCCGCATGCTGATCGACATCATGACCGTGCTGCCCAATGCGCTCCCCGGCATCGTCGTCGCCGTCGGCCTGATCCTCGTTTGGAACATGCCGGGCCTGCCCTTCACGCCTTACAATACCGCAATCATCCTGCTGCTCGCCTATTGCTGCATTCTCCTGCCGCAGACGGCGCGTTATTCCTCGGCTGCCTTCCAGCAGATCGGCGACAATCTCGAGGCCGCCGCCCGCGTTGCCGGCGCCGGCACGCTGACCACTTTCCGCCGCATCCTGCTCCCGCTGGTGCTGCCGAGCCTCGCATCCGCCATGCTCCTCGTCTTCGCACTGGCATCGCGTGAACTCGTCGCCTCCATCGTCCTGGCACCTGTCGGCATGCAGACCATCGCGACCTTCATCTGGCGGCAATTCGAGCAGGGCTCGATCGGTCTTGGCATGGCCATGGCCTTCGTGACGATCATCATCACGACGCTCATTCCGCTTACCTTCCTCGCACTTCTGCGCCGCAGCGGCCTCGTCGCAGAATAAAAATCCACGCTGATGTTTGCCGGCTAATAAACACCAGGCTCTTCCATAGCATGGCCGTGCACGCGGTGCTGCGCGCACCTCTCCCCTCGCCCAGCCGCAAATCGTGGGAGACTGCCTGTCGGAAAATTGATATTTCTGCGCAATAGCATCGGCCCGAGAATCGGAACCGATTTTCGGAAAGCCTGATGCGCGGCTGCAAAGAGATAGAGCGTCGCGCTTCCGTAAGGAAGTCCGACGCTCTATGAACGGTTCATGTTTACGCTCATGACCGCCAGCAGCCATTCCCAGGATATCAAGCGCAGCCGCTTTCTTGCGACAGCCGGCCCTGTGGCTGACGAACAGGCTGCGAGAGACTTCATTGCAGACCATGCGGCCGCGGACGCCAACCACAATTGCTGGGCATGGCGTATCGGACAGAACTATCGGTTCAACGACGACGGCGAACCGAGCGGTACCGCAGGCAAGCCGATCCTCCAGGCAATCGATGGACAGGAACTGGATTGCGTCGCCGTCGTGGTGACCCGCTGGTTCGGCGGCATCCTGCTCGGCAGCGGCGGGCTGATGAGGGCCTATGGCGGCACCGCAGCCCTTTGCCTTCAAGCTGCGGAAAAGACCAGGATCGTCCCCAAGATCTCCGTCGACCTGGAGGTTCTGTTCTCGGATCTCGCTTTGCTGAAATCGCGCCTCGCCGCGCTCGCGGATACCGGCATATCAGCAGAACAATTCATCGCCACCGGCGCCGTACTGACCTTGAGCATCCCCGCGGCAGACGCCGACGGCATCCTGCGCATGGTCACGGACCTCACGAGCGGCAGAGTGGTTGTCGATAGGCAGGAATAGGGCATCAACTTGCGAGCACAGCCCCTGAAAGGCAAAAGCACCGTCACTGCGCTGTTGCGCTCGAACTGAGCAGCGAAAGCAGAGTACAGGCCCACGATACGCATCGTGCCATGCCATACCCCACGCAGGGTGCATTCGAGCGCACGACCATCCGATGCCAGTCCGGTTGACATTCTCTGCGGGTGTGACACCGTTCCGGACGGTTGCTGACACAGCGTTTCGAGGCAAAATGACAAAACGATCGCAGGCGGTTATCACCACCGCAGAGGAGCGCCCGCGCGACGGATGGAACGATCCTCTCCACGGCTCCATATCCTGGCATACGCTGCTCAGCAGCGACATCACCCCCACCGACAGCATGAGCGCCGGCATCGCCGAACTCGCGCCCGGCGGCGAACTGAAGCCCCATCGCCACGACCCGTCGGAAATCTATTTCATCTTCGAGGGAACCGGCATCGTTCAGATCGAGGGGCAGGAAACCACGGTCAAGGCCGGCACTACCGTCTTCATCCCCGGCAATGCCGAACACGGCATCCGCAACGAATCGGCAGGCAACCTGAAATTCTTCTACGTCTTCCCAACCGGCTCATTCGCCGACGTGGTCTATCGCTTCCCGGAAAACTGAGAAGGTCTCGGCTGGATGTCGGGAATCGCTTCATGTAGGCTGAAAATTGCAGCCAGATGGCGGAGAGGGTGGGATTTGAACCCACGATACCCTTGCAGGTATGCCGCATTTCGAGTGCGGTGCATTCGACCACTCTGCCACCTCTCCGGTTATGCTGGTCGGCGCGTGTCTCAGCGCGGGCTGTCTCATAGCGACAGTCGGAGACGATGGCAAGGGTGAATATGAAAGCTTTTCATCCTTTTGCCTTGACAGATCAGGGACGCTTATATATCCCGTGCGGCGCAATAGGTGTGGATAAGTCCGCGCCTTGCCAGCCCAGCTTTCAGCAGGGCTTCACCGGCAGATCTTTTTAAGGCCTTGCGCCTTTGGAATTCCTGCTCAATTTCGACTGATAAAAAGACGGCCGCTCGTCCATATGACGAGAGAGCCGGAACGAACATGAAAGGATAAAAAATGTTCGCAGTCATCAAGACCGGCGGTAAGCAGTACCGAGTGGCGGCAAACGACGTGCTGACCATCGAGAAGCTCGAAGTCACCGCCGGCGGCACCGTAGAATTCACCGAAGTCCTCGTTATCGGCGAAGGCGCCGACGCTGCGATTGGTGCTCCCTTCGTCAAGGGCGCTTCCGTCAAGGCCGAAGTGGTCGAGCACAACCGCGGCAAGAAGGTCATCGCCT